>JACCED012016866.1_pt1 | contig 20832 bp, 16 predicted proteins | sample 7455021 | NCBI WGS metagenome assembly JACCED01 (sample SAMN15323456, study PRJNA562643) | freshwater metagenome | isolation source: river surface water | place: USA:Blue River Watershed | collected 2017-08-19
AGCGGAGGCGCATCCGGGGAGCGGGGAGTGGTTGCAGCCCGGCGGAGACCACGACGGGGACGGGCGGAAAGACTATCACGATCCGCTCCCATTCGATCGCGATAACAACGGCGTTCCGGATGCCCTGCAACCGCCTGCCGCGGCGAAACCGGTCGCTCGATTCGGGAGGCGTGTGCTTGTGAGTGACTATGGCGGGGACAAGGTTGCCGTGATCGGAGCGGAAGGCGATATCGAGTGGCAGTTTCCCGCGGTCAAACCGCAGGACGTGTGGATGCTCAAAAACGGAAACGTTCTCTTTAGTCACATCCGTGGCGCGCGCGAGGTGACTATCGATAAGAAGGTGGTGTGGGAGTACTCGAGCCCGGAGGGCAGCGAGGTGCATGGCTGCCAGCCCCTTCCCGATGGATCAGTGATGGTGGTCGAGTGCGGCAGCCGCCGCTTGGTGGAGGTCGGGCGTGACGGCGGCATCCGCCGAGAGATCGCGGTTCCCGTAAAAACCAAGAGCGTGCATGACCAGATGCGCGGCTGCCGGCGAACGGAGGACGGGCGCTATTTGATCAGCGCAAAAGCGGAGCGTGCGGTGCTTGAGCTCGGTTCCGGGGGCGAGCTTTTGCGCGTGATCAAGACGCCGGGCGATCCGCACGAGGTGCGCGAGTTGCCCGGTGGAAATCTGCTGGTGGCGTGCGGTGAGGGCGAGGCGCTGCTTGAGTACGACCGCGGAGGTCATGTGGTTTGGAAACTCGGAACGCAGGAGGTGCCGCGGAATCCATTGCGTCTGGTGAGCGGGTTCCAGCGGCTGCCCGACGGTCATACGTTGGTGGTGAACTGGCTGGGGCACGGTTATCTTGCGACAACAGCCCAGTTTTTTGAGTTGGACGCGCAGAAACAAATTGTGCGGCAGTTCACAGACCACAGCCGTTTTACGAGCATCAACAAGGTGCAGTTGCTGGATGTGCCGGGTGATCCAGCCAGGGGCGAGGTTCTTCGCTGAGGGTTGCAGGACGGCGCGAGTGGAGGGCTTGCAGAAATTTAAAGGCCCACGGGGTGCCGCACCACGCACCCCGTCGCGGGGCGGCCCAATGTCGACCAGCGTGGGCCGTGCTCCTCACCCGTGTATCCGGTGTCGTAACGCAGTCCTGCCACCACCAGAAAAACGTGTCCGTTTCTGGCGTAAACACTGATCCAATCCCCGGGGCCGCTTTCTCCATAGCGCCGGAATGAACTGGAGGGAATCGGGGAGGAAAGTTTTCCTGCCGCTTTCAGCACATGGGACGCGGCGCCCGAGCAGTCGTATCCGGAGCACGGGCCCTGCCCGTGGCCGCCGCCGTACCGATAGGGGAGCCCGACCAATTCGTTTCCAGCGGCGATTGCGGCATGCACCTCGTGTGGCGCGTTTGGAGGGGCCTCGGCTTTCCCGTCGCACAGGATCGCTGTCTTGCCGGGAATGAACCGGTAGGCGTAGTTGCGGGGGGATGCGCAACTTGAGAGCCCAAAGAGGATGCTCAGAGCCGCGCCGGTCAGGGTGGAAGGGCGCATGAGGTTGTCTATCGGGTTGTTTTGGAGTTTTGTTAGCAAAGAAATGCAGTTTGGTTAGCAAAGAAATGGGACGTTTGCGTTTTTATGCCGGTGATTGATTCCGTTTTTCGTGCGCCGCTTTTGATGGGCAACGCGCATTTACAAACGCTCTGGGTTTGTGGGGCGGGCGCGGACCGGTCGCGGGGTTTTCAGGTTGAAACACTCGAGCTTCCCGACGGGGATTTTCTTTCACTCGGGTGGAGGCGGTGTGGTGCAGGCAGGCTTGCCGTGCTTTGTCATGGATTGGAGGGCAGCATGGACGCGGGATACATTCGAACGGCGTCGAAGGCGTTGGCTGAGGCGGGATGGGACACGCTTGCGTGGAATCTGCGGGGATGCGGTTCCGCTCCAAACAGGCTATTGCCCGCTTATCATTCCGGGAAAACGGATGATTTGGCTGCGGTCATCCAGCATGCCGCGCCGCGATACGGGGCGGTGGCCTTGGTGGGTTTCAGTTTGGGAGGCAACCTCGTGCTGAAGTATCTGGGGGAAGCTGCGCCGCATCCGAAAGTTTCCGCGGCCGTTGCAATCTCCGCGCCGGTGGATCTGCGTTCCACGGCATGCGCCTTGGACTCGAAGATTGCGAACCGGATTTACTTGAAGCGGTTTTTGCAAACGCTCAACGCGAAGATGCGGGAAAAACGTTCGCGATTCCCGTGCGCGCTCGCTGATGTCACGGCGCGCTCGCTGCGCGAGTTTGATGAGATTTACACCGCGCCTTTACACGGTTTTTCGGGTGCGGAGGATTATTGGGCAAAGTCGAGCGGCAGGCAGTTTTTGGGGCGGATTGCGGTCCGCTCGCTGCTCTTGAATGCGGGGGACGATCCGTTTCTGGGCAGGGAATCGTTCCCATGGGAGGAGGCGCGCGAGAACCCGCATTTCTGCCTTGAGGTTCCGGTTCGTGGCGGGCACCTGGGATTCGTGGAATGGCGGGGGGGCTTCCGGCGTTGGTGGGCTGGGAGGATGCTGGAATTTCTGGAGGGGGGCGATGTGTGACATTCAGGTCACGAATACGGGCTGGGCCAGTCGCGTCACTTCGTTTATATAACTGATAGGTAGAAAATTAGATAAGCGTGACGCTGTTAGATAACGCACGCATGAAAGCTTTATTCGGCCAAAAATAAATGACAATGCAACTTGAGCCTGCTTTCATGGCGGGGTGCCGCACCGTTTCTTAGTCGTTTTTGGGGGTGCTTGCCTGCTCGGAGCGGGGGGCCTGCTCTTTGCCGGGATGCCTTTCGCGGGCTCCGCATCGGCGGGCGAAAACGGGTCCAAAAACGGGGCCAGTCAACCGGCAGCCCGTTTGTTCGACTGGCATATTTCGCTCACGGGCGGCTCCTTGACGGAACCCGCGGGGGGTGTCGCAAAAGGAAACGGTGCAAACAAACAGAGCGAGCTGACCGCCGAGGTGGTCGAGTGGTACCGGCAGGCTGCGGAGAAGGGCAACGCGGAGAGTCAGTCGATTTTAGGCGCCCTCTACGAAAGCGGACAGGGCGTTGAGATGGATCTGGACGTCGCGTTCGCGTGGTATCGGAAGGCCGCGGAGCAGGGGAACGCCCGTGCGCAGTATCATCTGGGCGCGATGGTCCTCAAGGGGAAGGGTGTCGCTGCGGATGCGCAGGAGGCGGCGCGTTGGTTCAAACTTGCGTCCGATCAGGGCGAACTGAGTGCGCGCTGTGCGTATGCAATTTCTCTTTTGGAAACGGGTGGGCCGGCTGCTTCCGAGAAGGCGCGGGAGGGCTTGAGGATTTTGAAGGCAACCGCGGAGGGAGGAAGCTCCGAGGCGCAATTGAATCTTGGCTCGGTGTATATGAAAGGCCTCGGTGTGGCCAAAAATCCGGAGACAGCATTCAAGTTTTTCAAACAGGCTGCGGATTCGGGAAACACCGAGGCGCAGATCGCGATCGCCGTGCTGCTTGAAACCGGCAACGGAGTAAAGAAGGACCTTGCCGCCGCCCTTGGGTGGTACCGCAAATCGGCGGAGCGCGGGAGCGCTCGTGCGCAGACGATTTTGGGGGCGATGTACGAGGAGGGGTCCGGCGTGGCGAAAAACGCGGCGGAGGCGGAGAAGTGGTACCGGAAGGCGGCGGAGCAGGGCGATGCGAATGCGCAGTCCTTTCTGGGCATGTTGTACGCGCGGGGAGAGCAGGGAGTTGCGCGCGATCCGGTGGCTGCGCTCAAGTGGCTGAGGTCCGCCGGGGGCGCGGGGATTGTACCGAGCCAGATGGCGTTGGGTTTGTGTTACGAGCGAGGGGATATGGTGCCGGTGGATTATGCGGAGGCTCTGCGCTGGTATGGAAGGGCAGCGGCGATGGGGCATGCGCCGGCGCAGGCATTGGTCTGGTCGATGCGTTCGCACAACCCGCAGATGCCGCGCACGCTGCAGGAGGCGAGGGAGTGGGTGGCCCAGTCGATGGGGGACGGGAATGCAGATGGGAACCTCGCTGTCGGGATGCTGTATTTGAAGGGCGATGGGTTGTCTCGCAATGTTGTTGAGGCGGTGAAGTGGTTCAGGAAAGCCGCGGACCTCGGTAATGCGTTTGCGCAGGTGAACCTTGGTCTGATTGTGCAGTCAGATTCTTCGCTCGTGCGTGCTGCGGGTGAGAAAAATCAGTCCTTCTGGTTCCGGAAGGCTGCGGAGCAGGGCAATGCGGAAGGGCAGGTTAATTTTGGCAGGATGCTCGCTGGCGCAGTCGGCGTGGAGCGCAATGCGGAGGCCGCGGCGCATTATTTTTCGCTGGCGGCGGACCAGGATTACGCACCGGGCCAGTTTCACCTCGGGATGGCGTTCGCGTCCGGGGTTGGCGTGCGCCGGAACGCAGTGACCGCGGCCAAGTGGCTCACGAAGGCCGCCAACCAAGGGTATGCCGAAGCTCAGTATCAACTCGGAAAAATGTGCGCATCTGGGGCGGGCACGCTGAAGGATGCCGTCGAGGCCTACTGCTGGCTGAATTTGGCGGCCGCGCAGGGGCACGAAAAATCCGCTCAAGAGCGCGATGCCCTGGGAGTCGGCATGCTTCCCGAGCAGGTCGCGGACGCCAATAAAATGGCGAGGCTGTTCTTCCCGCAGCACTCGGCTTGCACTTCCGAGAATTACGCGCACTTGAATCTGGCTTCACTCAAGAGGCGCTAGCGGGTTTTCTGCGGGGATCAGGTCACGAAGGGTCGCAAAAGCTCTGCAGGAGCGCGTGTCCGGCCTCTCAAGCGGAGTCACTTTGGGCTTTCGATTCAAAGGGTGGCTTGCGCACACTCTGGGTTCTATGCCTTCTTTTGACATCGTTTCTGAGGTGGACACGCAGGAGATCGACAACGCCATCAACCAAGCGCGCAAAGAATTGGTGACGCGCTTTGATTTCAAAGGTTCAAACGTGGAAATCCGCTGGGACGCAAAGTTGAACAAGATCGTTTTATCGGCCGAGGATGCCTCTCGGCTCAAGAGCCTCGAGGAAATCACCGTCGGAAAACTCGCGAAAAGGAACATCGATTTGAGGAATGTTGACCGGAAGAAGCCGGAGATTTCACCGCTCGGTCACGCCACGCAGGATCTGGAGATCAAGCAGGGGCTGGATGGCGAGAAGGCGAAGGAAATCGTCAAAGCCATCAAAGCGCATGAAACCAAAGTGCAGAGCACACTTCAGGAAAGGCAGATCCGCGTGACTGGCAAAAAACGGGACGACCTCCAGAACGTCATCCAGTTTTTGCGATCAAAGGATTTCGGCGTGGGACTCGCTTTTAAAAACTTCAGGGATTGAAGCGCGCGTTGCTTGGGATGCGTTCCCCGGACTTGGTCGAGCCTTGTTCAGATGCTCTTGTTTCTGAGTGATCTGGCTGCAGCGTGTTTTATCGCGGGTTGATTGTGCCGCTCGCAACAACGAGACTTGCGGGGTGACATCGGAACCAAACAAAGCTGCGGGTGCCGTCGCTGATGCGGTCCCGCGCGGACCCGCGGGGGAATTCATCGGGGACGACAGCGTGCTTGAGAGGTTTCTGGATCATGTGGGAGGTCTGGGGCTCCGGCTTTATCCCGCGCAGGAGGAAGCGGTGCTCGCTCTTTCAGACGGCCATAATGTGATCCTCAATACCCCGACTGGGTCTGGGAAATCCCTCGTCGCAAGGCTGTTGCATTTCCGGTCGGTTTCCGGAGCGGGCCGGTCTGTCTACACCTGTCCAATCAAGGCGCTGGTGAATGAGAAGTGGCTTGAGTTGTGCCGTGTTTTTGGACCCGAAAACGTGGGACTCAGCACCGGCGACGCCTCGGTCAACCGTGAGGCCCCCATCCTGTGCTGCACCGCCGAAGTGCTCAGCAACATTGCGCTTCGCGAAGGGGCCGCTGCGGACTTCGCGGACGTGATCATGGATGAGTTTCACTACTACTCGGACCCGGCCCGTGGCGTTGCATGGCAGGTGCCGCTTCTCACGCTACCCAACGCAAGGTTTTTGCTCATGTCCGCGACGCTGGGCGATGTCGGCTTCTTCTCGGAGGCGCTCACCTCGCTCAACGGGAGAACGACAGTGAATGTGAGTTCCGTCGAACGTCCGGTTCCTCTGGAGTATGGGTATTCAGAGGAGCCTCTTTCGGCGGCGCTTGAGGGCCTGATCAACAGCGGCCGTGGTCCCGTGTATGTGGTGCACTTCACGCAGGCGGATGCCGCCGATAGCGCGCAGAATTTTTCGAGCATCAACTTCTGCAGTCGTGAGGAGAAAGCTGCGATTGCGGAGGCGCTTGTCGGGGAGCGCTTCGCGAGTCCGTACGGGGCGGAGATGAAGCGGCTTTTGCGCCACGGCATCGGACTGCACCATGCGGGGTTGCTTCCGCGATACCGGCTGGCTGTTGAAAGGCTTGCGCAGATGGGTTTGCTCAAGGTGATTTGCGGGACGGACACGCTGGGCGTGGGCATTAACGTGCCGATCCGCAGTGTGCTTCTCACGCGATTGTGCAGGTTCAATGGGGAGAAAAACGTGATTTTATCCGCGCGGGACTTTCACCAGATCACCGGAAGAGCGGGTCGCAAGGGGTTTGACGATCGCGGCTGGGTGGTGGTGCAGGCTCCGGAACATGCCATCGAAAATCTTCAGCTTCAGCGCAAGTTTGAGGCGACGGGAAAGAAGTACGTGAAGCGAAGACCGCCCGAAAAAAATTTTACAAACTGGGACAGGCAGACATTCGAGCGAATGGTGGCGAGTGTCCCCGAGAAACTTGTCAGCCGGTTTCGACTGGATCACGGGATGCTCTTGAACGTGCTCAGCCGCGAGTCGGGCGGTACGGCGGCGATGCGTTGTCTGATTCGCAGCTGCCATGAAGGCGCAAGATCGAAGCGTGCGTTGATGCGTAGGGCGTGGCAGTTGTTTCGCGCACTTTTGGATCACGGGGTGCTCGGCCTCTCTGCCGGTGGAAAGAGGGACGGAACAGGAGTGGCGGTGAATATCGGATTGCAGACTGATTTTTCAATGAACCAGGCGTTGTCGCTTTATCTGGTGGACGCGATTTCGCTGATCGATCCGGAGGCGCAGGATTACGCGTGGGTGGTGCTGAGCTTGGTGGAATCGATTTTGGAGGATCCCGAGCTGGTTTTGCGCAGGCAGCTCGACAAGGTCAAAGCGGCTGCGGTTGCGCAGATGAAGGCCGAAGGAGTGCCGTTTGAGAAGCGGGTGGAGGAGCTTGAGCTCTTGGAGCACCCAAAGCCCAACCGTGATTTTATCTATTCGAGTTTCAATGATTTTGCCAGCAGGCACCCGTGGGTGGGCGTGGAGACAATCAAGCCGAAGTCCGTTGTGCGCGAGATGCTGGAGGATTCGCGGTCCTTTGCGGATTATGTGAAGGTGTACCAGTTGGAGCGCTCGGAGGGGTTGTTGTTGCGCCATATTTCGAGCGTGCACAAGGTGCTTTCACAGACGGTTCCAGATGCCGCGAAGAACGCGGATCTTTTTGAGATGGAGACGTACCTCGGGGCGCTTGTGCGGCAGGTGGATTCGAGCCTTCTAGAGCGCTGGGAGGCGATGCAGACCGGGGGAGCTCAAACGTCCGTGCAGCTGGACCGCGCGCCGCTGGCGCCGTTGTCTTTCGGCGCGGGCAGCGCTTCCGATGACGGGCGGCTTGAGGCTGGGATCCATGGAAAGACCATGGCGTTTTTGCGTGCGTTTGCATGCGGTGATTACGCGGTGGCACTCGGTGTGACCAATCCCGCGTCCGCGCAGGAGGAGGTGTGGTGCGAGGAAGATTTGGCGGCGGCGCATGCGGGCTATCTTTTGGATCACGAGCGTGTGAGGCTCGATGCAGAGGGGCGGAACCGGCGGCACATTTATTTTGAAAAGAACCGGGTGGATCATCCCGTGCAGTGGCGGGTTCAGCAAATGATTGTAGACACGGAGGGAAAGAACGACTGGGTGGCCGAGTTTATGTTGGATCTCGCCCTCACAAGGGAGCGCGGCGCTCCGGAGATCGTGCTTGTGGGATGCGGGCCGTTGGGCGAGTGCATTGGCGCGGCGCGGTGGAGACGGATCTGATGCAGCTCTGTTGCAGCTCTGATGCTGGGAAGCACCGAGCGCGTTTTCGAGTGCGTGGTTTCACCCCGCAAGCTGGTTGAGTGAGTCGGCAGCACGCACCGCGCACGCTCAAGGGTCAGGCGCGCCGCTTCGAAACCTTCCACGCTTGGATGGCCGACAGAAACACTGGCGCAAAGTCCCGCAGCTTGCGTTCGCCAACACCCGGGAGTTCCGCGAATTCGTCCTCGTTTTTCGGCTGACGCGCGGCGAGATGCCGCAGGGTGACATCCGTGAAGATGATGTAGGGCGGAACATTGCGCTGGTCGGCGACCTCCCGGCGGAGGGTGCGCAGCACTTGGAACAGATCCTCGTCGCACACAATGTCGCCCTCGATGCGTGGACGCGCTGGCTTCGCCTTTGTGGCGATCGGCCGGGTGAGGCTTAGTGCGGTCTTGGATTTGAGCCATGCGGCGCCCTCGTGTGAGAGTTCGACGGTGCTCAGGCGCTCCGCCGACTGGGAGCAAAGTCCGAGTCGAATCAATTCGCGGCCGATCGACTGCCACTCTGTGCGTGAGTGCTCTTTGCCAATGCCGTAGGTGGAAAGCTTGTCGTGTCCCCAGCGGCGTATTTTTTCGGAGGCGCTGCCGGTGAGCACCTCGATGACGTGGTTGAGTCCGACGGAAAACCGCGAGGCCTGTCGCAGACGGTAAATGCAGGACAGAAATTTTTGCGCTGCGAGGGTGCCGTCGAATTGTTCGCGGGGGTCGAGGCAGTTGTCGCAGCCGCCGCAGGGTACTCCAGAAAACGTTTCGCCGAAATAGGCGAGCAGCGTCGAGCGCCTGCACGCTCCGGATTCGGCATAGTGGATCATCTGCTGCAGTTGGTCGCGGGCGATCCGCTGCTCTTCGCGGTCGGTTTTCTCCTCGATGAAAGTGCGCTGCTTGATGGCGTCCGCGGAGCTGTAGAAGAGCACGCATTCGCCCGGAAGCCCGTCTCGTCCGGCGCGCCCGGTTTCCTGATAGTAGCCTTCGATGTTTTTCGGCAGGTCAAAATGGATCACGAAGCGCACGTTGGGTTTGTGGACGCCCATGCCGAAGGCGACGGTCGCGCAGATGACGCGGGCTTTGTCGCGCAGGAATTTTTCCTGAGTTTTATCGCGCACATCCGCGTCGAGTCCCGCGTGATAAGGCAGAGCGGGGATGCCGGCCGCCTTGAGTTTTTCGGCCACCGCCTCGGTGCTTTTCCTGCTCGCGCAGTAGACGATTCCCGAATCGTCAGGGTGTTGCTCGATCCAATCGACGACCTGCTGCGTGGGCTTGTTTTTTGGGATGATCCGGTACGTCAGATTCGGCCGGTTGAAGCTGGCGGTGTAGCAGCGCGGTTCGCGCAGTTGGAGGAGCCGCACGATGTCCTCGCGAACGCGCAGTGTGGCGGTGGCTGTGAGTGCAAGGAATGGCACGTTTGGAAGGTGCTCCCTGAGGCCGGCGAGCTGGCGGTATTCGGGCCGGAAGTCATGCCCCCATTCGCTGATGCAATGGGCTTCGTCGACGGCAATCTGCTGGATGTTGAGCTCGGGCAGGCGCTCAAGAAAACCCGGCATCATCAGACGTTCCGGGGCGATGTAGAGAAGCCGGTATTCGCCCCGGTAGAGGCCGCGGAAACGCGCCTTCGATTCCGCGGCGGAGAGCGTGGAGTTCAGGAAAGTCGCTTGGACGCCGCTCGCAAGCAGGCCGTCCACCTGGTCCTTCATGAGCGCGATGAGCGGCGACACCACGAGCGTCAGGCCGCCCTGAGCGATTGCGGGAAGTTGGAAGCACAGGGATTTGCCGCCGCCGGTTGGCAGCAGGGCGAAGACGTCGAGCCCCGCGAGGCAGTCGGAGATGATTTGCTCCTGAAGCGGGCGGAAGGAGGAGTAGCCGAAGGTGCGTTTGAGCAGCGCCAGCAGATTTTCCCGTTCGGGGGCCTTCTTCATCCCTTAGGCGCGGAGGTGGGCGGGCGGTACAAGGACGCACTGCATCCCCGCCGCATGAGCCGCCGTTTGACCGGTTTCGGTGTCTTCAAAAACAAGGCATCTCTCTGGGGCGACGCCAAGGCGCCGGGCAGCTTCGAGGAACGGGTCCGGGGCGGGCTTCCCGTTGACGTAATCCTCGGAACCCACAACAGTCTCAAAAAGGTGCGAGACCTGGATGGTCTCGAGGGTTTTCTGCACGATGTGCCGGTGTCCGCCGCTTGCAACCGCGAGGGGCTTGGTGCCGTGGTGGAGGCGGGCGATTGCCACAACCTCATGAATGGGAGCGATTTGCTCGCTTAACTCGAGGAAAATGGCCTCCTTGTGCCGGACCAGCGGTTCCACCCCGAGGCTCAGGCCGTTCTGCTCGTTTAAAATCTCGACAATCCGGTGGGTGGGGACGCCTCCGAGGGAGTAAAACATCGGTTCTGGAAAAAAAACCGCATGTTCCTTCAGGGCTCTACACCAAGCGATGTAGTGGGTGGGCATTGTGTCGGCAAGAGTGCCGTCGCAGTCGAAGATGAAGGCGGCGAATTCGCCTTCCGGGATGGATGGGGTCCAGGGCATGGTTATCACATGACCCTAGATCCTTGTCGCCGACCGGGCAAGGATTCGGGAGCGGGGGGGTGTCGGGCGGCTGGTCTGGTCGTGTGCAAAGGATGCCGCGCGCAGGGCAATGGAGGGCGCATTTTGGGCAGGCGGGATTTTGAGTCGCCAGTCTGGCGTGACAAGAGGCGGCAGGGGGGAAGTTTTTTATGAATTTGGCAAGCGCTCTGCTAGGGTTATGGAGAAATAATGCGCCAAATTAGAACAATTTCTTCAGTCGCTGCAGTCGTTTGCTTCGCTCACTCGGTGTTTGCCGGCGAAGCGGGCGGGGCTGGCTCGCAGGGTGGGCGGTCAGGCGGATCGCAGAAGTCCTCCGGGGCCCAATCCGGCTCAGGGGCTGGCGCGGCTTATGGACGCGCAAATAATTCTCAATCAGCTGCTTCTGATGCAGGTAAGGGCGGACCCGTGGAGTATCCTCTGGTGTACCGACCGCTGGGCTATCTGGGCACTATTGGCCCTGCGCCGATGCGCTTTGGGCCTCCCTCGCCGGCTGGAACCGAGCGCACGCCCCCGAGAGTGTCGGAATCGTCTCCCAAGCCTGACTTGAGTAAAACCGCAGAGGCGATGGCGGGCACGGAGGCAATCGAGGCGTACCGCAGTGTTTTTGGTAAAAGGCTCCCTGTACCAGAGGGGTCCGCGCCAGCAGGTGAGGATGATCCCAACTTTCAACCCGGCTCCAGCCGCAGTACCATTTCTGCGGGTCCCGGGCCCAACGAGGTCCTCCAGTTTTTCGCGGCACCTGTGATTGTAGATCCGCTGCAACAGGACAGGCGGCGCAGGTTTTTGTTTGATCCGGTTCCCACGGCTCCGCAGGGGCGTTTCTTCCAGCAGCCTCCTGTGATTGTCAACCCAGCCCAAAGCCGTGCGACACTTATCACCGAGTAGTTCCTCCATCCTGCTCCTCCAAACGGGGCGGCTGGGACGGATGATGTCTGCGCAGGGTTCAGTTCACGAGGGCAGCGTGAATCAGAGGGCTGCGTGGGGTTCGCGTCTCACGTTGACCTCCCTTCTTGCGGTGGCGCTCACTTTTGGGTTCGCGGGAGCTGCGAGCGCGGAAACGGGTGCTTTGAGCAAGGAAGCGTCCGGCATCGCGGGCCCCGGCCTGTTGGCGCAGGCAAAGCCCAAGGCGAAATCGCCGAAAACGGAGGATGATGAATTTTCCTCCGCGCCAAAGTCCAAGAAGGATGCGCCCAAGGGCCCGGCGCTGGTGCCGGGTACGCCCGAGTTTAAAGCTCAGGAAATCAAGATCTTCACGGACCGTGCTCGCGCGGCATTGAAGGCGGGGGATATTCAGGTGGCCGAAAAGTTGCTGGAGTCCCTCTTGGAAGTGGATCTGCCGGGAACGGACCGCAAGGCGGCGTTGATTGAAATCGCCGAGGTCTATGCGTCGATCGGTGACGCGGTCAAGACGGCTGCGATTTATGAGAAGTTGTGCAAGGAACTCCCGACGGATCCTGATTTGACTCTTTGGCTGCTGCGTTTGGGGGTTGTTTACCGCGAGACGGGCGCCTTCAAGATGGCGATCGCCAGGTATTACGCCGTGATTCAACTCGCGATGAAAGGGGGAAGCGCCAACATGGAGAAGTACAAGGCGGTGACCCGCGAGGCGCAGAAGGAGATCGCGAATACTTATTTCGTTCAGGGTGACTTCGAGCAGGCGCAGAAGTTTTACAACATGTCCTTGCGCTCGGACTTGACCAAGGAGGAACGGGCGCTGGCAACCTACCGCTCCGCTCACTGCACCTTCATGCTCAACGACATGTCTGGTGCGATCAACGCGCTTGAGCGCTTCCTCAAGGACTACAGCCGGCACGCGCTGGGGGCCGAGGCCCGCTACATGCTCGCCTCCGCCTACAGGGCGGAAAACCGTTCCATGGACGCCTACGAGATGGTTCTTGAGCTTCTGAAGGACGCGAAGGCGAAGGCGGACGCGGACCCGAAGAAATGGGCATTCTGGCAGAAAAAAGCGGGGAATGAATTTGCCAATGGTTTCTACCAGACGGGGAAATGGAAAGAGGCGGCAACGATCTATCAGGCGCTGGCTGCAATTGAGGACAGCCCCGAATGGCTCTGGCCGGTGATCTACCAACTCGCCCTTTGTTACGAGCACTTGAGCATCAGGGATGACGGCAAGGACAGGGCGTTGGAAGTGTACAAGTACATCATCAGCGAATCTGAAAAACCGGAGGTGAAGCAGCGGAAGCTTCCGATGAACGTTGAGAACGTGGTCGATATGGCCCGGTACCGGGCGGAACACCGTCAATGGCGGGAAAGTGTCCAGAGAGGTGTTGCAGACCTGGCGATTTTTTCCATCAAGAGGTAAATTTTGCAGAGGTCATTGAAGGCACCCCCCCGAGGCGCAACACCCCAGTCTGCGAGATTCCGATTTTCGCGAGAGCCTTCAGTCACAATTGATTATCCATTATGAATGCAACGCTTGCACAGTCCCGGGACGGTGAGCAAAGGCGGGAGATGCCCATCGTGGATTGCATCCACGCCCACTCATCCCTGTGCGAGGAGGTGTACAATTTTTTCCTGGAGGAAAACCGCCTGCTCCGGAATTCAGCCCATCCGGTCGAGCCGGCGTTGCTAGATAGGAAAAGATTTCTCCTTAAGGCGCTGGGGGCATCCCTCAACCGGATCCGTGAGACCGCGAGCTCGAGCGGGGTGAAGAAAAGCAGTGCGCTGAGGGTGGTGTCCGAAAAGGCTCAACGCATCCTTCTGAAGGCGATGCTTTTAGACAAGGAGAACGAGCAGCTTTTGCTAAAACATGCGCTTTCAGCATCGCACGGGGAGGTGCAAATAATTCCCAAGCCAACGGCGAAACAGGTCCGCCGGCGCTACGAATCCAATATTTAGCATGACTTTTTTGCCGAGTGGGTGCATGGAAGGAAGGTCACTCTTCCGTCCACCCTATGGCTGTTGAAAAAGTATTGGTAATCGACGACGAACCTTTTATCCGACGCACCTTCGAGGAGGTGCTCCGGGGAAAACGGTACGGGGTGAGTAGCGCGGGGACGTTGGCGGATGCCGAGCGCTTAATGAAGCGCGACCAGTTTGATCTGGTGTTTTTGGACGTGCGTTTGCCGGATGGCGAGGGGACGGCGTTTTTGGAAAAGATGTTCAAGGGCCTGAATCCGCCCCTGGCGATCATGATGAGCGGGTTCGGCACGGTGGAGTCCGCTGTGGAGTGCATGCGTTTGGGGGCGTTTGACTATCTGTTGAAGCCGTTTTCCATCAGTCAGATCGACGTGTTGGTGAAGAAGGCGGAAACCTACCGGCAGATGGTGCGGGTCAACCAGTACCTTGCTTCCGAGCTGACTTCATCCAAGGAGCTTGTGGGAGAGAGTGAGCCGATTTTGATGCTCCGGGAGGTGCTGCGCAAGGTGGCGCCCACCGAGGCCACGGTGCTCATCCAGGGCGAGAACGGGACTGGCAAGGAGTTGGTTGCGCAGGCGATTTACCACGCGAGCGGGAGGGCCAATCAGCCTTACATCAGGGTCAACTGTGCCGCGCTCTCCGAGAGCCTCATGGAAAGTGAGTTTTTCGGTCATGAGAAGGGATCGTTCACTGGCGCCACCGAGCGGCGGGAAGGGCGCTTTGAGTTGGCCAACGGCGGGACACTGCTTCTCGACGAGATCAGCGAGATTTCCCCGAGGCTGCAGGCGAAGCTTCTGAGGGTGCTTCAGGAGCGCGAATTCGAACGGGTGGGGGGGACAAAGACGATCCAGGTGGACGTCCGGGTGCTTGCCACCACCAACCGCGATCTGGGTAAGTCGGTGGAGAAGGGGGATTTCCGGGAGGATTTGTACTATCGCTTGAACGTGTTTCCGGTCGCTGTGCCGCCCTTGCGCGAGCGGAAGGGGGATGTGGAGCTGCTGGCCCGTCATTTCCTGAGTCATTTCTGCAAGCAGCATGGCAAGGCCGACGTCGCTTTGACGCCGGAGTGCGTCTCCATTCTTGAGGCGCACCGCTGGCCCGGAAACGTGCGTGAGCTCCAGAACACCGTCGAACGCGCCGTGATTTTAAGCGAGCCGGGCATGCCCCTTTCGCCGGTCGTCCTCGGGCTCGGAGAGGGGACGGGATTTCCGGTTTCTGTGCGGCTTCTCGCCAGGCAGGGGAAGGGGACGGCACGCGCTTCCGTTGCGGAAACGCGCGGTGGAGCTCACATCAATGGCGGCACGGGCACGGGCACGGGTGCGGGTGCGGGCGCGCGGGGCGAGGTGGACCTTCCGCTTGCAGAGATAGAGAAAAAGCACATTCTGCGCGTGCTTGAGTCCTGTGGAGACAATCGCACGCGGGCTGCGGAGGCGCTGGGTATCAGCATCCGGACGCTTCGCAACAAGCTTCAAGAGTACCGTGGCGAGTGAAGCAACTCGCATCCGCGCGTGTCGGGTGGGGACTTTGGCGCGAGCGGGAGCAGCATCGTTTTCACGCAGTGGATGAGCGTGGTGCTGACAGCACGCATCCGCGGCGATTGACTGTCGTGCGCCCGTGATGCACGCCCCAGGCACCCTTCAGGCGCTCCTTAAAGCACCCTGCACTTTTCTATGGAGTCGCTGCGAGCGGGGCTCCATACGGAAGGTCCTCGGGAAGCGGCGCGAACTCACTGATCCACGACCAGAGTTGCGAGTAGTCGCGGTTGAGGTCGCCTGAGAGGCAGTCGGTGATTTGATCGCCCGCCTCCGGATATTTCATGATCACGTCCTTGAAGGAGAACGACGGGTTGTAGAATGCGTACACCAGTTTGCGCATGTTTTCGACGCCTTCGCGGATTTTCCTTCCGTAGTTCGCGAAGCGTTCGGGGTTCAAGTCACCGGCCGCGAGAGCCTCGTGCACGGCCTCACCTCCGAGGACTCCGCTTTTGAGCGCAAGCATCACGCCGCTGCTGAAAACCGGATCCAGAAAAGCGAACGCGTCTCCGACGAGAAGCAGGCCGGGAGCTGCACAGTACTGCGAGTGCCGGCTGTACTCGCTCGTCACCCAGAATTGGCCGGTGCATTCGCCGGTGGACAAGTGCTCCTTGATCCAGAGATTCTGTTCGATCTCGCGCTCAAACATGGCGCGCGGATCTTTGACGCCGTCGCGCGTGAGATACTTGCCTTCCGCAACAATTCCAACGCTCACCATGTCGTTGTGCAATGGGATGTGCCAGAACCAGCCTTTTTCGGGAACGAACGCGACGGTGGTTGCACCTTCGTCGATGTCCACGCCGCGCTTTGACCCTTTGTAGTAGGTCCAGATGGCGATTTTGTTGAGATACGGATCATTGAGCCGCCATCCTTTTTTGCGGGAGGTGAACGCCTCCTTGCCCGAGGCATCGATGACGATGGTAGCTTTGATTTCAAAGCTTTCACCGTCCTTGCCCCGGACCTCGACTCCCACAACGCGCTCCCCGTCCATCAGCAGGCTTGATACGGACGTTTCCTCGATGACATCCGCTCCTTTTTCACGCGCGTGATCAAGCAGGAGTTGGTCGAATTCCGAACGGTCCACCTGCCACGTCTGCGCGATGGTTTCCTTGTCGTACCTGTTGAAAAAATAGAAGGGCTGCGAGCGTTTGCCATCAGGCTGGACGAAGGAGACACTGTACTTCTTTGTGAAGTGCGAGGTTCTCATCTTTGGAATCATCCCAAGCCGCTCGAGTGGCCCGAAGGTGAATGGAATGAGGGATTCGCCCACGTGATAGCGCGGAAATTTTTCGCGTTCGATCACAAGCACGCGGTGTCCGTATTCGGCGAGGATACACGCGGTGCTCGAGCCGGAGGGACCGGCGCCGATGATGACCGCATCGTAGGATTGGGCGAGGGTTGGGTGTGTCTCTTTCATGTGTGGCGGGGTGTTGTGCGGCTGTGAGGAAGTTAGGCTGTTAGGAAATGGCGGGGAGGCCGTTGTGCGCTGGGTTTTCGGGTTCTGGAGGCGCGATGCTCGCGGCACCCACGAGGAGTTCAAAAAGTGGCGAAGCCATGAGCGTTGTGAAAACGGCCATCAGCACGAGCGCTGAAAAAAGGCCCTCTGTGATCACGCCGCGTTGCAGGCCGATGTTGATGATGATGAGTTCCATCAGGCCCCGCGCATTCATGAGAACTCCGATCCCGAGCGCCTCGCGGTTGGGCAGCCCGGTGGCGCGTGCAGCAATCCAGCAGGCAACTCCCTTCCCGAGGATCGCGACGACAAGGATCGCGCCGCAAACCATCCACAGCGCGCCCGTGTTGAGCAAACCGATGCGGGTGTTGAGTCCTGAGTACGTGAAGAACAACGGGAGCAGCAGCGCCACCGTGAGGGGTTGGATGCGGTTTGTGAGCTCCCGCGTGACGTTTCCGCGCGGCATCGCGGCACCCATCACGAACGCGCCGAACACGGCGTGAAGTCCGACGAGGTCGGTGAACCAGGCGCCAAGAGCCATAGCGGCTAGCGCGATCACGAGGCCCGCCTCGGAGAGTGCGCCGTTCCTGCTGCAGAGCGCGAGCGCGCGTCCAAAGAGCGGCCGGAGAATGCCGAGCGTGACTGCCACAAAACCGAGCCCGCCACCGATGTTCAACAGCGCGTTGCTCCACTGCCGGTCCATGCTTGCAAGCACCACGGCGAGCAGGCACCACGCAGCCGCATCATCGATGGCCCCCGCGCCGATTGCCACGGTGCCCATGGTGGTTCCATTGAGTTTCTTAAAGTGGATGATGCGCGCCAGCATTGGGAACGCCGTGATGCACATCGACGCTCCAAGGAAAATGCAGGCCTCGAACAAGCCGGTGTTTTTTGGGAAAAGCTCCGTGTGGTGGAAAAGCACCCAGCCCAGTCCCCCTCCAAGCACGAAGGGCGCAATCATCCCCGCGGCGGAGACACTCAGGGAGCTCTTGAGTTTGGTTCGGATGATGTCCATCCGAAACTCCATCCCCACCACAAACATGTACAGCGCCAGCCCCAGTTGCGATGCGGGGAAAAGGTAGCTCTGGGTGTCCCTGACAGACTGGGATTTGTCCCACGGAAAAATGGCGAGCTGCGCCTCGGGCCAGAACAGTCCGAGAAAGGAGGGGCCAAGGAGCACGCCCGCGATCATTTCGGCGACAACCTGGGGCTGCCCGAACCGGCCCGCGATGGCTCCGATGAGCCTGCAGAAAAGCAGGATCACCGCGAGCTGTAGGAAGAACTGTACTGCGAGTTGGAGGTTGTTCACGGGAGTTGAAACCTTGTGCAGAATACGGGAAGAGCTCTTGTAACTGAAATAGAGTTTTGGTATCGATCTGATACCGGATGGGTATAGCGCGGTCGGTGTTTTTCGGTGCGGTTTCTTTTTGAGCAGTCATTGAGCACTTATGGAATTGCGACACTTGCGGTATTTTCAGGCGGTGGCTGAAGAGTTGAGCTATTCGCGCGCGGCGGAGCGGTTGCGGATCGCCCAGCCCGCGCTGAGCCGTGCAGTGAAGGAGGTGGAGGTGGAATTGGGGGTTGAGGTGTTTGATCGGAGCCGGAACCGGGTGCGGCTGACGCCTGCGGGGGATGTTCTTCTGCGCGAGGCCGCCGTGCTGCTTGAGCGGTGGGAGGAATCGATGCGGCGGGTGAAGCGGACAGGGGCCGGCGAGGAGGGCGAGCTGGCGCTGGGTTACATCGGCCCGCCAACGCAGCCGTTTTTGGGGAGATTGCTTGGGGAGTACCGGCGGCGGTACCCGCGCGTGGCGATCCATCTGGAGGAGCGCACTCCGGAGCGCGTGTGGGAGATGGTGGCGAAGGGCAGGCTTTCGGTGGGGATCACGCGGCCGGTTCCGCTTGCGGAGGATCTGGGGTTGCAGACAATCCCGCTGCGCCAGGAGCGCCTGGGCGTGGTGGTGCCCAAGCAGCATCCGTTCGCTTCGGCGCGCTCGGTCGGGTGGATGCAGTTGGAGCGCGAGCCGCTGGTGGTTCTTGCGCGGCGGGAAGGAGTGGGGCTGCATGACGCTGTGCTTGCTGGGTGCCGTCAGGCCGGCCTAACGCCGCGTCTGGTGCAGACGCCGAGTTTGATTGGCACCGTGTTGAGTTATGTCGAGGCCGGGGTCGGAGTTGGAGTTGTCACCGAGGGGATCGTGTCTGCGGAGCATCCCTTGAAGTTTGTGCCGTTGCGTCCCGATGTGAGTGTGCCGTTGGTTTTGGTCTGGCAGGAGGACGCTGATTCCCCGCACTTGAAGCGGTTTCGCGAGCTGGTGGTGGAGTGGAAAAAAGCGCGGAAACTCTGGCAGGGTTCAGGCGTTTGATTCGCCCGCGGCGCTGATTTGTGGGCGTCGGCGAGGTGAAAACAAGGTTGCTCCTGCGCCTGCGGTGGACTCGCGCCGGACGGGGGAGTAATCTTCCGACGCTCCTCGCTTGATATGACCGCACCCCTGACTCCATCCCTGTACGATTTCTCGTATCCCGAGTTGGAGGCGCGCCTGGTCGGGGATGGAGTGCGCCCGATCCACACGCGGTCATTGTGGCGGGCGTTGTACCGGGATTTGGATCCTGCCCTTGGCGCGCGCGCGGATTTTCTTCCACCGGTGCAACGTTGGCTTCGCGAGGGGGAGGGAAAGGATCTGCCCGTGGCGCGGGTGGTTGAAGAGATCGAGAGTGGCGATGGATGGACGCGAAAGCTGTTGTTCTCGCTTGCCGACGAGCAGCAGGTGGAGGCGGTGCTGATGGGATTTCCGGGAAGGTTTACCGCGTGTTTGAGCACCCAGGCGGGGTGTGCCATGGGTTGTGTTTTTTGCGCGACTGGCCAGATGGGTTTTGTGCGTCACCTGCGGCCCGGTGAGATCGTGGCGCAGGCCGTTGAGGCGCAGCGCAGGCTCGCTGCAGGCGGGGACTCGCTCCGCAACCTCGTGATGATGGGCATGGGCGAGCCTTTTCATAACTACGATGCCGTCATGGAGGCGCTTCGCATCATTTCCGATTCGCGCGGGCTCAATCTCGCCCCGTCGCGCATCACTGTGAGCACCGTGGGGGTCGTTCCGGGGATTGTGCGTTTCGCGGATGAGAAGCCGCGCTTCAACCTCGCTGTGAGCCTGCACGCCACAACGGATGAGGAGCGGTCTGCGCTTGTGCCCGTCAATCAACGGTGGCCGCTCTCCGAGTTGCTCGAGGCATGCCGCTACTACGTGAGTCGCTCGGGACAGCGATTGTTTTTTGGATGGACGCTGATCGAGGGGCGCAATGATTCGGCGGAGCACGCGCGCCGGATCGTGGAACTGATCCGCGGCATGGATGCGCATGTGAATCTGATCCGCCTGAATCCCACCCCCGGGTTTAGTGGCGTCACGCCGGGGCAGTCCGCCGCCGAGGCGTTCCGGCAGATCATTCAGGATGCGGGCTTTCCGTGCACGATCCGCCAGCACCGGGGGATCGATGTGGCCGCGGGCTGCGGCCAACTGAAAGCGGCGCGTGTCCGGGACGGACAGCGCGCCGCTGAAATTGCTTAAACTACTGTTTGAAAGCTGATTAGCTTGCTGCAGAGTCCGCCTTCTTCGTCCGGCGGGCCTTCGGTTTCACCACGGGAGCCTTGGCTTTGAGCTTCTTGCGGTTCAGATACGCGGCACGGCGGCGGCGCTTTTCAACTTTGTTGTATTGTTTGCCCATGGGATAAAAGAATGAGTCGGACAGGGTAGCCTGCTTCCACAGGCTGCGGCAAGGGTAAACAAAAGGCGCGGGGAAAGCGCGGGGTCGCGTGTTGTAAGCGCGGGGTCGCGTGATGTCCGAGGCGGTCCGGAGGCTGGCACGCTGCGGCTTTTTGCGGAGGGATTTGAGCTTGCCGCGAGGGATCTGTGTATCACTCTGTCCGGATTATGCAGAACACCTCCCCCGTCGTCTGGTGGCGGCAGCTCACCGGCTACCACTGGTTTGTCATAGTTGTTGCGTCCGCCGCCTGGTTTTTCGACTGCCTGGATCAGCGGTTGTTTTCGTTGGCGCGCATTCCCGCCCTCACCAGCCTGATGGGCCAGGGCACCAGCACCACTGAGATCCAGAGTTTCGGCAAGATCGTGACCGCCTGCTTTCTCATCGGGTGGGGGATCGGGGGGCTTATTTTCGGGGCGCTTGGCGACAAGTACGGGCGCGCGAAAATGCTCACGCTCACCATATTGATCTACTCCGGGTTCACGGGGTTCAGCTATTTCAGCAAGACCGCGGTGGATTTCACGATTTGCCGTTTCCTTACGGGG
>JACCED010031625.1_pt1 | contig 20819 bp, 12 predicted proteins | sample 7455021 | NCBI WGS metagenome assembly JACCED01 (sample SAMN15323456, study PRJNA562643) | freshwater metagenome | isolation source: river surface water | place: USA:Blue River Watershed | collected 2017-08-19
ACCTCGTAAAACCGCAGAAAACAAAGTAACTGCAAACGACGAACGTTTCGCACTCGCCGCTTAAACACCGGTGAGCCTTGCAACGGTTGGCCTATGGGCCGGGCCAGGGTGGCGCAAGCTGTCCTGGTTGCAAGGGAATTCACATAGGCTGGCTGCCACCGGTGCACCTTCGGGGGCGGCGAGATTCAAGGGTGCTGGCGTCTTGAGCAGCGTGCCGCTGCGCGGCTCAAGGAGCGAGACTCAAATCAGACGGCTACACATGTAGAACTGCGCGGGAATGGCTTGCGGACGGGGGTTCAATTCCCCCCAGCTCCACCAATCGCTTCGATAAAGGCCTCCAAGGAACACTTCCTGGAGGCTTTTTTCTTCGAAAAACACGGACGCATACAACAACGAGGTCTCGGGAAGGCCATCTACTGGAAGAGCTGGACAGAGGAACAGTGCGGGGAAACGGGTGCTCGCTAGCCAATTAGCAGGATTGGCCAAGCTGGTCTGTCAAGCAGTGCGCCGCAATGGGGCAGGGAGGAGTGCATCTCTGCGGTTGCCGACGTGCGATGCGTTCGCCTACCCAAACTTTGCGCGTACAAATTGACCCATGGGGGTGATGGCTGTCGATCGATTCACGGATGTGCGAGGAGCCGCACTGCGTCGAACCAATCCAAGAAATCGTCCGCACGTCCCGATGGTCAAATTCGAGTCGGCACGAGCAGTAATGAGGGTTGAGTGCGATTGACAACAAGGCCCGCTTCGCCCTAGTCTTATTGACGATCTGTCAAATAAAGGCGTCGATGTGAGAAAAGGCAGTGTCAGACTCGCGCTGCCCTCGGTGCTGGCCTTGCCTCCACCGCACGGGGCGACCAAAGTACTCGGTCTCTATTCAGAGGGTCGTGGCCTGTCGGACGGCCTTCTCCCAATGCGCCATGCGTTCCAACGCCTGATCACGCGACATCACGGGATGGAACACGTGTTCGGCCTTCCAGTGATGGCTCAGCTCTTGCAGTCCGCCGATCACGCCCGCCTGCAAGCCCGCGAGGTAGGCAGCCCCGAGTGCCGTTGTCTCGGTCACAGCCGGTCGAACGACGGGAACTCCGAGCAGATCCGCCTGAAACTGCATCAGCAGATTGTTCACGCTCGCGCCGCCATCCACACGCAACTCAGAAACCGGCACCACGCCATGCGCGACCGCATCGCGGTTCATGGCCTGCAGCAGGGCCGCACTTTGGAACGCGATGCTTTCCAGCGCAGCCCGTGCGATGTGCGCGACGGTGGAGCCGCGCGTCAGCCCCAAGATGGCGCCCCGTGCATCAGGCGCCCAGTACGGTGCGCCCAGGCCGGTGAAGGCCGGTACGACGAACAGGCCGCCGGAATCCGGGACACTCTCCGCCAAGGCCTGTACCTGCGCGCTGGACTCGATCGCGTGCAGTCCATCGCGAAGCCACTGAACCACGGCCCCGCCAATGAACACGCTGCCTTCCAGGGCGAACTGCGGCGTGCCATCGCACTGTGCGGCCGATGTGGTCAACAGACCGTTGCCGCTGGGCAGGAAGCGGTCGCCCAAGTGCATCAGCATGAAGCAGCCTGTGCCATAGGTATTCTTGGCCATGCCCGGCCGGAAGCATGCTTGTCCGAAAAGAGCGGCCTGCTGGTCTCCGGCCACGCCACCGATAGGAATCGCGCCGCCCAGCAGTTCGGCACTGGTCAGACCAAAGTGGCTGCTGGAGGGCTGCACCTGGGGGAGCACGTCCGATGGAATGTCCAATGCCCGCAGCAGCTCCTCGTCGAAGCGGTTCCTCTGCACATCAAAGAGCATCGTGCGCGCCGCATTGCTGACGTCGGTGACGTGCGCCTGCCCGCCCGTCAACTGCCAGATCAGCCAACTGTCCACGGTTCCAAAGGCCAGCTCGCCCCGTTCGGCCATGGCGCGGGCGCCCGGTACATGGCGGAGCATCCAGGCCAGCTTCGTGGCGGAGAAGTAGGCATCGATGCGCAGCCCGGTCTTCGCATTCACCACCGGCTCAAGTCCCTGTTGCCGCAACGAGGCGCAAAGAGGCTCGGTGCGCCGGTCCTGCCACACGATGGCGTTGCCCAACGGCTCACCCGTGCGGCGGTTCCACAGCACGGTGGTTTCTCGCTGGTTGGTAACGCCGATGGCTGCGATGTCCTGGGCGCGAAGTCCGGCCTGGGACAAGACTTGGCGGGCCGTGTCCAGTTGGGTGCGCCAAATCTCCTGCGGGTCATGCTCCACCCAGCCCGGCTTCGGGTAGATCTGCCTGAACTCCTGCTGCGCTGTGGCGATCACTTGGCCCTGCTCGTTGAACACGATGCTGCGCGAACTGGAGGTGCCCTGGTCGAGGGCGAGCAGGTGGGGCATCTGGCGGTCTCCTGGGCGGGGTGAAGGCGTGATCCTTTTCCTCCACATCATTCTGACACTGTGGTGTTTGAATCCGGAATGGCACATGATCGACGGCTGGCCAGAGGTGTCGTGGTGAAGACATCAGCCTGCCCGACTGCCTCGCCCGGCAACGAGGCTCCACCAGCCTTCAAGCCATGGACGCAGCCCATCACGCGCGCGACACCAGCCGCGCCCACGGAGGTGGATGTCGTCGTGGCGGGGGGAGGAATCAACGGCGTGGGCATCGCGCGCGACCTTGCCGGACGCGGCTATTCGGTGGCCCTGGCCGAAGGGGCTGATCTGGCAGCCCACACGTCCTCTTCCTCGACCAAGCTGATCCACGGGGGGCTTCGCTATCTGGAGCACGGCGCGCTCGGCCTGGTTCGCAAGTCCCTCCTCGAGCGAGAGGTGCTGCTGAGAAGTGCGCCCCACATCATGTGGCCGATGCGATTCATGATGCCCGTGTCGCCCTCGGGTCGCCCCGCGTGGATGATTCGGGCAGGCCTGTTCCTGTACGACCAACTGGCGCCGCGCGATGTCCTGCCTGGGTGCGTCGCCGTGGACCTTTCAAATGAGGCCGCGGGTCAGGATCTGCTGCCGATCTTTCGGAAGGCCTTCATCTACTCCGACGGCTGGGTCGATGATGCCCGCCTCGTGGTGGTGGCGGCACTGGACGCCCAGTCCAAAGGCGCATGGATCGGCAGCCGCACCGCGGTTCACCGCGCGCAGCGGCAGTCTGCAGGCTGGGCGATCACGTTGCGGGGACCAGGGGGCGAGCAATACATACGGTCGCGGATGCTCGTGAATGCGACCGGCCCTTGGGCCCGCCGCTTCCTGGACGGCGTGGTCTCCGATGTGCCCATGAGCGCGGGACAACAGCTTCGGCTGGTCAAGGGTAGCCACATCGTGGTGCGTCGCTGCTGGAGTCATGAGCACGCCCTGATTCTCCAGAGCAGCGACCGGCGGGTCATCTTCGTGATCCCCTATGAGCAGGACTTCACCTTGATTGGCACCACCGACATCGAGGTCGGTCCGGCCATCCTGAACTCCGACCATCCCGCGCAGGCGGAGGACAGCGAGGTGGACTATCTTTGCTGCGAGGTCAACCGGTATCTGGCCCGCCCGCTCACGCGTGCCGATGTGGTCTGGAGCTATGCAGGCGTGCGCCCCTTGCTGGATGATGCGCGCGGCAATCCGTCATCGGTCACCCGGGACTATCGGCTGGAGGTGGACGGGGGTTCGGCCCCGATGCTCTCGGTGTGGGGTGGAAAGCTGACGACGTTTCGGCGTCTGGCAGAGGAGGCCGGCGACATCGCCGGACAACTGCTGGGCGAGCAACGTGCGGCCTGGACGCGGGGTGCGGTTCTGCCCGGTGGCGACCTGGGAACGTGGCTGGGCGACCAGCTCAGCGGTCATCCCAGCCAGGACTTTGAAGCTTTCGTGCACTTGGCGATCAAGCGTTACCAATTTCTGCCGTCTGCGGTGGTCCGTCGGATGGCGCGAGCCTACGGCACCCGCATCGAGCTGGTCGTGGGGGACAGCCAAAGCCGAGCCGATATGGGCGATGAAGTGGCGCCAGGCCTGTACGAGCGCGAGCTGCACTACTTGCAGATGCATGAGTGGGCGGGTACCGCCGACGATGTACTCTGGCGGCGCAGCAAGATGGGACTGCACTACTGCGCGCAGGAGCGCGAACGGGTCCGCGCTTGGTGGTCGCAGCGGTTCAAGACTCCAGATTGAGCCGGATGAGCAGCCCCATGCCCGGCGACAGGAGCGGCAGAGCCAGGCCGGCCTGCGCGAGGGTAGAGCCGTGCAGCCGAAGCACGCCGGCCGCCTGCAGCCCGCTCAGGGCCTTTCCCAAGCCCTGTGGCGCTTGCCAGACCGCGTCGATCTCGATCCGATACAGACCATGGGGGATCAGATCCGGGATTCGCACCCTCTGCACAGCCCCGGAGCGCGGCCGTTCCACGGCCACGATGGTCAAGAGCCCCCTTGCACGGTCTGCGCTCGTGCCCAGGGTGACACTCAGGGCCGGATCGGGTGCATCGATCGGCGTGACACGACCCTGGTGGAGCCAGGTCCGGCCATCCTTGTAGGCCGCGATGGCCGCCTTGATCGCCAGCTTCTCCTCGGCCTGCAGCTTCAGCAGGTCAGCCTCCAGGCCCATGTGTCCGAACAGTGCGTTGAGGGTGCGAAGTTCGATCGAGGCATCCCGATGTGTCGTGTGGCTGCGGGTATCCCCCACATGAACGCCCATCAGTTCGGGCGGGAGCAGGCTCAGGAAGCCTTGCTGGATGCGCTGTCGCTCGATCGGGTCGTTGCAGTCGGATGCCCAGACGCGGTCGGTCCGTCGCAGCATGCCCAGGTCAGCCCGTGCGCCGCCGGAGGCACAGGTCTCGATCTCCAGGTCCACGAACGTCGCCCGCAAGCGATCGATCAACTCGTAGACACCCAAGACATGCCGGCGCGCGGCGGGCTGTCCATCGGCGCTGCTCGCATGGGTCATGTCCCGGTTCATGTCCCACTTCAGGTAGGACACGCCCGCATCGCGGATGAGGGCTTGGAGTTGATGGAACAGGTGATCGCGGACCGGTTCAAGCCCCAGATTGAGAACGTACTGGAACCGCCCGAGTGGCTGGTCGCGGCCTGGCAGGCCCATCACCCACTGCGGGTGTCGCTCAAACAGTTCGCTGTCGGCGCTGATCCCCTCGGGCTCGACCCACAGCCCGAACTGCATTCCCAGGCTTCGGCACTGGTCGGCCAAGGGCTTCAAGCCGTGCGGGTAGATCGCGGTCGATGGAACCCAGTCGCCCAAGCCCTGTCGATCACTCCGACGCCGACCAAACCAGCCGTCATCCAGAACAAAGCGCTCGACACCCAGTTCGGCCGCGGCCCGAACCAGATGATCGAGACGTCGGGCGTCGTGGTCGAAGTAAGTGGCTTCCCATGAGTTGAACTGGACCCAGCGCGGCCCGGCCCGCGAGGGGCTGATGGCCTGCCTGATGAACCGGTGCCAACGCAGGCTCAGGTCTCGCAGTCCGATGTGGCTTTGGGCCAGGTGCACGGCAGGACAACGGTGGGTCTGCCCGGTTTGCAGCCGCACCTCACCCGGCAGCAGCAACTCACCGGCTTGGAACTGCAGTCCGCCCTGGCGACACCGTTGCAAGGCCAGCCGGTGGTTGCCAGACCACTCCAGCTGTGCGCTCCAGACCTCACCGGCGTGGGCCTTCGCATCGGCCGTCATCATCAGGAGGCCGGGATAGGCGTGGTGGGACGAGCGACCGACCCGAGACTCCTGCACCCACGCAGCCGATCCGATCGGCTCGTGTACGGGCTGGAACTCTGCCGCCCATCGCCCGGAAAGCGACATCCGATGCGTGAAGTGAGACGGGACCTGCAGCGCGATCGTCACCAGTGATTGAACCTGCAGCTCGCCAGGACCTTGGTTCGTCAGTTGCGTTTGTGCCGTCAGGACCCCGGTTTCAGAGTGGGCGGTCAACTCCAGCTGCAGCTCGATGCCCGCCGCATGGTCGCACAGTGCGAAGCGCCAACCGGTCGGCACAGGCTCTGCCTGCGTGATGCGGAGTTGGGTGTAGAGGTGCTGCCCCTGGCTGATCAACTCCAACCCGGGATGATCGGTGAAGCCCTGTCCCGGCTCGGGTATCCAGGTGATGGTCTCCTCGACATCCAGGCCGCCGTGCGGCAGGGGGGGCTGCAGAGCCGACCGAACGGCCATCAGCTCGGCCTGATGCGGCAGCCGTGGGCCCCAGTGCAGCAGGCGGGGCATGCGCCCATCGTCCGACACCAGTACGGCAGTCTGATCCGCTGCGTCGAGTCGCCAGAAAGCGCTGCTCATGGTGCTTTTCCGAATGGGGTCGACAGGTCTACTATTGTAATCTCCGTCAATATGAGCGGATCAGTGCCGAGCGACTTCCTGTCTGGCGATTTCCATCACGGTTGGGTCCCCAGCGCTGACATTCGGCTTCACACCGTGGAATGTGGGCAGGGCCCGCCGGTGCTCCTGTTGCACGGCTTTCCCGATCACTGGCGCCTGTGGGGCGACCTGATGCAGCGATTGGCCCGAGACCACCGCCTGATGGCGCCCGATCTTCGGGGCATCAATCTGTCGGACAAGCCGGCCGGTGTGGCGGCCTACCGGATCGAGCACCTGGTGGATGACGTGTTGGCGCTCATCGACCATCTTGGCGGATCGAGCCACCTGATTGGGCACGACTGGGGTGGTCTCCTGGCCTGGGCCGTCGCGGCCCGGCATCCTGATCGCGTCAAGAGGCTCGTGATCCTGAACGCGCCGCACCCCTGCCGGTTCGCCCAGATGCTGCTGGACCACCCCCAGCAGCGTGCGGCCTCTCGGTACGTGGGGCAGCTGTGCGAGCCCGAGGCCGCATCGCGCTTGCGCCGGGATCATTGCGCGACCTTGCGCGGCGTGCTCACGGAGCACGGCCGTCTGGCGGTGTCGGCTGAGGATCTGGAGGCGAGCCTGCAAGCCTGGCTGCAGCCTGGGGCGCTGGAAGCCGCGCTGAATTGGTACCGTGCACTGGGCGATGAAGCCGCGATGACCCCACCTGGCGTGGCCGCGGTGCCGGACCTGGGAGCGTCAGACGGAACGATCCACTGCCCGACGCTGTTGGTCTGGGGAGAGCGTGACGGTTCGTTTCCGCTGGATGGCCTGGAGGGTCTTGAGCGCTGGGTTCCGAGGCTGCGCGTGCACCGGGCGCCAGCGTGCGGTCACTGGATGTTGCGAGAACAGCCGGCGGCCGTGGCCGCGCTCATCGCGGGATTTCTGGCCGAGCGGGGAGACGAGGCATGAGGCTTGGGGTTTGCTACTACCCGGAGCATTGGCCGCAGGCCTGGTGGGCTGAGGACGCGCGGCAGATGGTGGAACTCGGCATACGGCAGGTGCGCATCGGAGAGTTCGCCTGGTCGCGCCTGGAGCCGCGGCGCGGCACGTTCGATTGGGCGTGGTTGGATCAGGCCATTGAGGTGCTGCACCGGGCCGGCTTGGAGGTGGTGATGTGCACCCCGACCGCCACGCCGCCCAAGTGGCTGGTGGACGAGGACCCGACGATGCTGGCGATCGGTCAGGATGGCCGCGCCAGAGCCTTTGGCTCCCGCCGCCATTACGACTTCTCAAGTGCGCGCTACCGTCTTGAAGCGCAGCGGATCACCGAGGCGGTGGGTCGGCGATATGGCCAGCACCCTGCTGTGGTGGCCTGGCAGATCGACAACGAGTATGGCTGCCACGAGACGGTCCTGAGCTACTCGCCCGAGGCGGTTGTCCAGTTCCGTCGTTGGCTCCACAGGCGTTACGGCGATGTTGATCGGCTCAACGCCGCCTGGGGCAATGTGTTCTGGAGCCAGGAGTACACCGCCTTCGACGAGATCGATGCACCGGTGGCCACGGTGACCGAAGCGAATCCGGCCCATCGGCTGGACTACCGGCGGTTTGCGTCTGATGAAGTCGTCGCCTTCAACCGGCTGCAGTGCGACATCCTGCGGCGCTGCTCCCCCGGACGGGCGCTCGTCCACAACTTCATGCAGCTCTACACCGGCTTCGACCACCACGCCGTGGCGGCTGATCTGGACGTGGCCAGTTGGGACAGCTACCCGATTGGGGCCTTGGAGATGTTCTGGTTCAGCACCGAGCAAAAGGGCCGCTGGCTGCACACCGGGCATCCCGATTTCACGGCGTTCCACCACGACCTCTACCGTGGCATGTCGCGGCAACCCTTCTGGGTGATGGAGCAGCAGCCGGGTCCCGTGAACTGGGCGCACTGGAACCCGGCTCCGGCACCGGGCATGGTGCGGCTGTGGACCTGGGAGGCCTTCGCGCACGGCGCGGATGTCGTGAGCTACTTCCGCTGGCGGCAAGCCCCCTTTGCGCAGGAGCAGATGCACAGCGGCCTGCAGACGCCCGATCGCCGTTGGGATCAGGGCGGCGTCGAAGCCCGTGAGGTCGCCCGCGAACTGGCGTGGGTTCCGAATGAGCCCACCCGGCCGGCGCGCGTGGCCTTGGTCTTCGACTACGTGGGGTTGTGGCTGATCGAGACCCAGCCCCAGGGGCTGGACTACCGAGGCCTGGAGTTGGTGTACGAGGCCTACTGCAGCCTTCGCTCGCTGGGCCTGGATGTCGACATCGTGCCGCCCGGCGCGCCGCTGGAGGGCTACGGTCTCGTGGTCTTGCCGGTGGCGCCCTTGATTGACCCGGCGCTGCTTGGAGAATTGGTCCAGACCCCGGCACAGCTGGTGCTGTACCCCCGCTCGGGCAGCAAGGTCGAAGCGGTGTCCATTCCCGCCGGATTGCCGCCGGGTCCTCTGCGCACCCTGATCGACCTGCGCATCCCGCGGGTCGAATCGCTTCGGCCTGGTGTCTCGGATGCCGTGATCTGGGGTGAGGAACGCTACAGCGGCTCACGCTGGCGTGAAACGCTGGAGGTGGGGCCTGATGTTGAGGTGTTGGCCTGCTATGGCGATGGCCGTCCTGCCGTGGTGCATCAGGGCCGCACGCATTACCTGGCGGGTTGGTTCGCTCCCGATCTTCAGGCACGGGTACTGGCGCGAGCCGCACAGGCGGCCGGGCTGCCGACAACGGTACTCCCTGAGGGCCTGCGCCTGCGAAATCGTGGGAACCTGCAGTTCATCTTCAACTACAACGCACACGAAGTCACTTGGAACCCGACGAACGCCGAGTGGTTGATGGGCGGGCCCTCCATTGCAGCGCATGGTGTGGCGGTGGCGCGCCGGGGTGAATCATGATGGCGGCTTTCGATCCCACGATGCATCCGCATCGCCGCTACAACCCCTTGAGCGATCGATGGGTCTTGATCTCCCCGCATCGCAACCAGCGCCCCTGGCAAGGCCAGCAGGATCCACCCGCACCTCCCCCGTCGGTTCGACACGACCCCGACTGCTACCTGTGCCCGGGGAATCAGCGCGCCAGCGGTGTGCGCAACCCGGCGTACCGAGGACCTTATGTCTTCGACAACGATTTTCCCGCCTTGCAGCCGGATGCCCATGCGCCGGTTCATGACGGCGACCCGCTGATGCGCGCTTCCTCCGCCTCAGGGGTGAGTCGCGTGCTGTGCTTCTCGCACGACCATGGCTTGTCCCTGCCGGAGTTGGCGCCCGCGGATCGGCAGGCCGTGATCGACCTGTGGTGCGAGCAGACGGCCGAGTTGGGGCGGCGCTGGCCTTGGGTTCAGGTGTTCGAGAACAAGGGCGCGATGATGGGTTGCTCCAATCCCCATCCCCACGGACAGATCTGGGCCACCAACGTGGTGCCCGATGAGCCCGCTGCCGAGGATCGGGCACAGCGGGATTGGTTCGCTCGCGAGGGAAAGCCCCTGCTGCTGGCCTACGCCGAGCGCGAGGCCGGCCTGCAGGAACGGGTGGTGTGCCAGAACGACCAATGGCTGGCGGTCGTGCCTTGGTGGGCGGCCTGGCCCTTCGAAACCTTGGTCCTGCCCCGGATGGCGGTGGCCCGGCTGAGCGAGCTCGATCGGGGCGCTCGAGAATCGCTGAGCGCGATCGTGGGCGAGCTGACCGCCCGTTACGACAACCTCTTCAACTGCACGTTTCCCTACTCGATGGGTTGGCACGGAGCCCCCTTCGATGCGCGCGAGGCGCGCCCGTGGCAAGTTCATGCCCACTTCTATCCACCTTTGCTGCGCTCGGCACAGATCCGCAAGTTCATGGTGGGCTATGAGATGTTGGCTGAAGTCCAGCGTGACCTCACGCCGGAGCAGGCGGCCGCGGCGCTGCGCGCGGCCTCGGCCGTGCACCACCGCCACCTTGGCGGGCGCATGGGGCCATGACGATGGCCAGCCTCTCCTCGAAGGCGCGAACCGCTTTCTTCAACGCGTACCGCTGTGATGCGCAGAGGGTCGTGCAGGCGCCGGGTCGGGTGAACCTGATCGGCGAGCACACCGACTACAACGATGGCTTCGTGTTGCCTTGTGCGATCGACCGCGCCACGGTGGTGGCCTTGAGCCCGCGCCGTGATCGGCGAGTGCGTGCACTGGCGCTGGATTGGTCGTGCCAGCAGGACGAGTTCGATTTGCGCGAGCCGATCGTCCGCCACCCAAGCATGGCGTGGGCCAACTATGTCCGGGGGATGGTGCTGCAGCTGCTCAAGGCCCATCCGAGCCTGCCGGGCATGGACCTCGCGATCACCGGCAACGTCCCGCAGGGCGCAGGGCTGTCCTCCTCGGCATCGCTGCAGGTGGCACTCGGAGCGGCCTTTCGTGCAGCCGGGGCGCTGGCGGGCGTCGACTCCGTGGACTTGGCGTTGATGGCGCAACGCGCGGAGAACGAGTTCGTCGGTTGTCAGTGCGGCATCATGGATCAGCTGGTTTCCGCCTGCGGTGTGGCGGGCCATGCCCTGCTGATCGATTGCAGGAGCCTGACCTGCCTGCCGGTGCGGATGCCTGAGGGCACTGCGGTGCTCATCGCCCACTCCATGGTTGAGCGTGGCCTGGTGGACAGCCTGTACAACGAACGACGCCAGATGTGCGAACAGGCTGCGCGCCACCTGGGCGTTGCCGCCTTGCGCGATGCGCAGCTGGATCAGCTCGAGGCGGCTCGATTGCCCGATGTGCTTCACCGCAGGGCGCGCCACGTGATCACCGAAAACGAGCGGACGCTGCAGACCGCCCAGGCACTCGAGGCCGGGGATCTGCGCCGGGTGAGCCAACTGATGGCCGGCTCGCACCGGTCCATGCGCGACGACTTCGAGATCACCGTGCCGGCTGTGGACCAGCTCGTGGGGGTGATCGGTGAAGCGATGGGCGGTGAAGGTGGCTGCCGCATGACCGGAGGGGGCTTCGGCGGCTGTGTCGTGGCGCTGATGCCCTCCGAGCTCGTGCCCACCGTGATGCGGGCCATCGAGCGGGGCTATCGGTCGCCGCGGGATCTTTCGGCGGCGGGATTTGTCTGTCAGCCCAGCGCTGGTGCAGGGTCCGCTGCCCTTGAGTGATTCGTCCGAAGCCTTGCGGCGCACGCGCGATTTCGGTGCAAACACCTAGCGACCGCGCTATTGACGGATGATTGAATAAGGAACCGCGCAACTGCGCCCATGGACCAGTCCCGGGTTATGACTTCGAACGCCCATCGACCACTATCGAGATCGTCCATCTGGGCCTTCGGACTCGTTGCGCTGCCGCTGTCCACCATCGGTCTGCCGCTGACCATCTATCTGGCGCCGTTCTACTCCGCCGAGATGGGCATCTCGTTGGCGGCCTTGGGCACGGCCATGATGCTGGCCCGCATTGTCGATGTGGTCGTGGATCCCTTCATCGGCGTGGCCAGCGATCGCATGCGCACGCGATTCGGCCGCCGAAAGCCCTTCCTGGTGTTGGGGGCCGCGGTCGTGATCCTCGGCATGGTCCAGTTGTTCAACCCGCCGCAAGGCGTGAGCCTGGTCTACTTTCTCAGCTGGCTGGCGATCATGTACGCCGGTTTTTCATTGGTCCAGGTGACGCACCGGGCCTGGGGGGCGGAACTCTCGCCCTACTACCATGAGCGTACGCACATCTCGTCGGTGCGTCAGTTCTTCTCCACGGGCGGACTGATCGTCTCGACGCTGGTGCCGGCACTGGTTCTGTCCCAGGCAGGGGCCAAGTCATCGGATGTGCTGTCATCGCTGAGCCTGATGATGGCCATCGTGCTGCCCTTGACGGTGGCGCTCAACCTGTACTTCACACCCGAACCGGCGCCGGCGCCGTTGCAGCCCCGTCAGCCCTTCGACTGGAGAAGTGCATGGCGCGCCATCCGACGCAACGGGCCCCTGCGCTGCATTCTCCTGGTGCTGTTCATCGGCTTCAGTGCCGAGACCTTCCGGCAAACATTGACGGTGTTCTATGCGCGTGACGTGATCGGGGTCCCGAATCTCGGGATGATCTACGTCTACTACTTCATCAGCGCCTTCGTGGGCGTGCCGGCCTGGAGATGGTTCGCGAAGAAGACGAGCAAGCATCACGCCTTGTGTGCAGGCATGGTCATCGCCATCGGCACGAACCTGGGCATCTACGCCCTCGGCCAGGGTGACGTGTGGATGTTCACGGCCATGTTCATCATCAAGGGGTTCTGCTTTGGTGCGTTGGATCTGCTGCCTGCGGCCATGCTGGCCGATGCGGCCGATGTCGACACGGCCGTCACCCGAAAGTCCAGGGTCGGACTGCTGTTCGCGATGGCCGGTGTCGTGACCAATCTGGGGCAGGCCGTGGGGCAGGGGCTGTCGCTGAATGCGCTGTCCTGGATCGGCTATCGAGCCACAGGCGAGACCACCGAGGCCACCTTGTCGGCCATGCGCGTGCTGTATGCACTCATCCCCAGCGCGGTGCTGTTGCTGGCCCTGGTGATCTGCTGGCGCTACGGATTGACGGCCGAACGACATGAACGGTTGCGCATCCGCCTGGGCCGTCGTTCTGCAAGCGCGACGTCCGCTTAGGGCAACCCTCGGCACTCACCTGGATCTTCTATAAGGCCGCATCGAGGTCGGCAAAGCGGCGGCCTTCCCTTGCAAGGCGCTCAATCAGTCCGGGGGGCCGCCAAAAGGCCGCATCCAGGGGGTCGTGCCGTGCCCACTGGTTTAGGCGCTGCAGGACGATCGGCAGACCCATGACATCGGCCTGATGCATCGGGCCACCCAAGCGGCGGGGAAAACCGTAACCGTTGAGCCAGACGACATCCACATCGCCGGCGCGCAGGGCAATGCCCTCCTCCAGCACCATGGCGCCCTCACGGATCAGGGCGAGCATGCAGCGCTCCACGATCTCGTCGTCGTGAATGACCCGCTGGTTCACCCCCAGCCGCCGGGCTTCCTGCGCAATCAGTGCCGACACGCTCGGGTCGTCCACCGCCATGCGGGAGCCGGGCTCGTAGCGGTAGAAGCCCGCGCCGGACTTCTGACCCAGCCGGCCTTCAGCGACCAGTCGCCGCGCGACGGCCCCGTCCCGGGGGTCTCGCGGCCGGGGGTCTTCGGCTGCGGCGCGCACGCCGATGTCCAGGCCCACGAGATCACCCACGGCCAAGGGGCCCATCGCAAAGCCGTGGCGAGTGAGTGCCCTGTCGATCTGCGCAGGGCTGGCGCCCTCCAGCATCAGCCGCTCGGCCTGCCGTGCATAGGGTGCGACCATTCGGTTGCCGATGAAACCCGGGCCGACGCGGGCCACCACCGCCAGTTTGTTCAGCTGCCTGGCCAGTGCCAGGCCATCCACGAGGGATTGCGAGGAGGTGTGCTCGGCGCGCACCACTTCCAACAGCCGCATGGCGGGCGCCGGACTGAAGAAGTGCAAGCCCAGCACCCGGTCAGGCCGACGCGTGACCTGGGCGATCCGGTCGATGTCCAGTGACGATGTATTGGTGGCCAGCAGGGCCTTCTCAGGGCACAGGGCATCCAGCTGTCTGAACACCTCGCACTTGAGGGCCATGTTCTCGAACACGGCCTCGATCACGAGGTCGGCCCCGGCGGCGCAGCTCAAGTCAGACCGGATGCGGATGCGATCCTGGCGTTCAAGGACCTCATCGTGGGTGATCCTTCCTTTTTCCAATGCCGCACGCCAATGGGCTTGGATGGCGCGCTCGGCGCGATGGCGGCCCTGCTCCTGGGGCTCCACCAGATCCACCGTGATGCCCTTGTCGGCCATGCACAGGGCGATACCGGCTCCCATGGTGCCTGCACCCACCACCGTGGCCGATTGAACGGGCTGCGGCGTGAGATGGGTGGGAAGGGACGGAACAAACCGGGAGCGACGCTCCGCTGCAAAGGCGTGCCGCATGGCTTTGGAGTCCGGTGACTGCACGCACCGCTCAAACCACTGCGACTCCAGCGCCAGGCCGCTGGCGAGGTCCTTGTCCATCGCGGCGGCGACGCAGGCGTGGATGGCCTGTTCAGCCGGTTGCGGCGGTGCTTTCATGGGTGTGGGCAGGCGCACCGCCGGGCCTTGGCGGGCCAGATGGCGATGCGGCCTGCTGCCGTCGGCCAAGTCCAGGGCCAGTCGGCAGGCCTGCTCCAGCAGATCCGCCTCGACGATGGCGTCGATCAGTCCCAGGTCCCGTGCGTGATGGGCCTGCAGTTCGCTGCCGCTGAGCATGATGGCCAGGGCCGCTTCGGCACCCACCAGCCTGGGCAGGCGCTGCGTGCCGCCGGCCCCGGGGATCAGGCCGAGCCTGATCTCGGGCAGACCCAGTCGGGCCTCGGCACTGGCCACCCTCAGATGACAGGCCAGTGCCAATTCGAGACCGGCGCCCAGGACATGGCCATGCAGCGCCGCCACCACCGGCTTGGAGGCCGATTCCACGAGCAGGGTCAGCGCGTGCGGATCCGATCCGGGTTGATCAAACCCGTGGATATCGGCGCCCGCGCTGAAGCCGCGCCCCTGGCCCGCCAGGACGATGGCGCGAACGGCCGGGTCGCCCAGACCATCCTGCAAGGCCTGCGACAGCGCTGCCGCCAGGGCGCCCGACAAGGCATTGACCGGCGGACGGTTCAGAAGCAGGACTGCAACGGCTCCGTGCGCCTGCCGTTCAATTCCCTGCATGGCGGCCGTGGCGGTTGCGGATGTCAGGTGGCAAGCGGCGGTGCCACGGGCCGGTTCTTCGGGCCCGCCAGGTCCGACACCCGGCGCAGATGGTGATCGACATTACCCAGTTGGGCATCCAGGACCATCAGCCGCTTGAACGCATGGCCCACGGCGATCTCGTCGGACATCCCCATCCCACCGTGCAGCTGCACGGCTTGCTGTGACACCCAGCGCCCACCCTTGCCCAGCTGAACCTTCAGGGCGGAGAGCGCACGCGGGGCATCCGGGTGCCCCTCGGCCAGTCGGATGGTAGCCAGCATCAACAGGGACCGCGTCTTCTCCACCTCCATGAACATGTCGACCATGCGATGACGCAGGGCTTGGAAGCGGGCCACAGGCTGACCGAACTGTTGGCGTTGGCCGGTGTACGAAACCGTCAACTCCAGCAGCAGGTCCATCAGTCCAACGGCCTCGGCTCCCATCGCGGCCAGGTATTGGTCCGCGGCCCGCTTCAGCAGGGCCGCCCCCTGGCCTGGCTCGCCGATGAGCGAATCAGGACCAACCGCGACGCTCTGAAGATGTACATCGGCCGCGCCCACGCTATCGACGGTGGGAATGCGGCCCCGGTGAACGCCCGGCGCATCGGTCTCAACCCAGAACAGGCTCAGCCCTTGCGGTGAGTGCGCCGACACGATCAGGGCCTGTGCGCGATCGCCGGTGATCACGCAGGGCTTGTGACCCTCCAGGATCCACCCATCTGCAACGCGTCGGGCCTGCGTGCTGGCCGTTTCCAGGCTGAAGCGGTGCTGGGGCTCCGAGTGGGCCACGGCGGGCCGCCGTTCACCCGACATCAAGCTGGCCAGGCGGCTCGCCCGGTGCGGGCCACGGTCTCCCATGCGAAGCATGCTGCCGGCCCACACCACCGATTCCACATACCCAGCCGCCACCAGCCCGCGCCCCATCTCCTGGACGAGCAACATGGTGTCGATCGGGCCGCCCTCCAGGCCACCGTCGTCCGCTGCAAATGGCAGCTGCAGCCACCCCATGTCAGCGAAGACGGGCCACAGTCGGTCACCCAGGGATGGGCTGCCCTGTTGTTGGGCTTGCCTCCACGCATCGAAGGAACAGCGTTCAGCGACAAACCGCCGAGCGCTGTCCTTCAACAGCCGTTGTTCATCGGAGAGATCAAAGTCCACCGCTGGGGGTGCCGGTCAGAACCTGTACTCGACCCGTACCCCAACCGTGCGCGGATCCAGGAGCCGCGCATTGCGGTAGCTTCCCACCAAGGCATCCTCGATGATGATGTTGGTGATGTTGTTGGAGTTGCTCACGTTCTTGACAAAGCTCCTGATGTGGATGTTCCCTTTCGGATTGGTGAAGCCGAGGTGCAGATTGGTGATGGCCCATGACTGGATCAAGTCGGTGGGCGTGTTGAGCTCGCGGGCGTAGTAGCTGTCCTGCCACACGTGATCCATTCGGGCCGTCGTGGTCCACCCCGTGTTCATGAAGGGGGTGGTGTACTGGGCGCCCAGTTTGACCTTGGTCCTCGGCGAATGAGGGAGTTGCCTGCCGGCCAGGTTCACCAGGACCAGGGGAGTCCGTGTGGTCAGGCTCTGGGCTGGGTTGGCCGCGTCGGAGGTGAGGAACTCACCGATCTTCGTATTAAGAAACGAAACGTTCGCATCCAGCAACCAGGCCCGCGTGGGCGCAAACAGCAGTTCCGCCTCGGCTCCCGAGATCTTGGCGTCGGCGTTGGCGGTGATGGCCGCAGCCGAGATCCGCTGAGCCAGCTGCATGTCCTTGTAGTCGTTGCGGAACACCGAGAAATTGGCCCGAAGCTTTCCGTTGAGCAGTTCGGACTTGATGCCGGCTTCGTATGAGGTGACAGTTTCAGGATCGAATGTGGGCCGGGTCGCGCTGCTGGTGTTGAAGCCGCCGCCCTTGTAGCCCGTTGCAATACTCGCGTAGTACATCAAGTCCTTGCGCGGGGTGTAGTCGATCGAAGCGCGTCCCGTCCACCAACTCCAGTCGAGCTTGGGTTTCTCGGTGAACGGAACGGTATTGGTGAGAATGATGGAGCGGGAGTTCGTCGTGCGCTCCTCCTTCGTCCACCGAGCACCCAGCGTGGCCCGCAACCTATCGGAGAGCTTCCACTGCCCCTCGCCAAACCAGGCGTGCGCCTTGGTGGTGGATTTGAGGGTTTCCGTGTTGACATACCACGTCTCCGGCGGTCTGCCCTGAACCTTCTGGATCAGTTCGAAGAAGGGGTGCCAGGTGAAGAAACCGCCGCCGCCCTCACTCTGCAGGGCAAACAAGCCGGTGGTGTAGCTGAATGGGCCCGTCGCCTTGGAGGCGAAGCGGACCTCATGCGTCGAGGTTTTTTCTCGTGAAGTGAAACTGTCGGTGGTGATCAGTCGATCCGTAGTGACCGTCAGGTCTCGCCCCGCGTTGTAGGTGATGGGCTTGCTGAATCTGAAGGGCAGGGCCGAGTTGTCCCAGTCCGTGTTCTGCTCGCTGCTGGAATTCGAGAAGCCCCCCACATAGGTCAAGGTGCCCGATTTCAGTTCATGCGCCAATTCCATGGTGGCGGCGTTCTGCTGAAGCTTGAACGTGGCGTCGAAGTCCGCGGCCACCGCGCGCAAGTTTTGCGGATTCGGTGCGCCGGCATAGATGTTGCTGCCTGCCGGAACAAAACCGAGGCTGGTCAAGGGTCCGGCCAAGGAGCGGAAGAGGGTGGCGTTGTAGTCGGGGGAGTCGAATCCGAGCTCGTTGGGGCTGCAGCCCAAGACCGGCGAAGCCTTGCACAGCCGCTTGCTCTCTCGTGTTCTCGAACTGTCCTCGCGGTAGCTGCTCAACACAACATTCAACTCGGTTCGATCCCCGATGAAGATCCGGGTGGAGCTGCGCAAGCTGTACTGGTCGCGTCCGTCGATGGCGTTCCCGGTGAACTCGTTCTGGGTAAATCCGTCACGCTTGAGAACGTAGCCGGAAAAACGCTGGCGGACGTTGTCGCTCACCGGGATGTTGAGCATGCCCTCGGTTCGCCGGTGGTTGAAGTTCCCGACCTCCACCGAGATCCTGCCCTCCTGGTTGGCTGTCGGCCGCTTGGTGAAAATGGCCAGCGCACCGCCCGTGGTGTTTCGTCCGAACAGCGTTCCTTGCGGACCGCGCAAGACTTCGATCCGCTCCAAGTCGTACAGCTCATTTTGCGGATAGACCGGTATCGGCGCACCGTTGAGGGCCACGCCCACGCCGTTGTCGCCACCCAGCGAGTTGTTGCCGATGCCACGGATCGTGAAGCGGTCGTTGCCGGTCAGCACCGCGTTCGGTATGGAGAACTGGAGGTCGATCGCTCCAGTGATCTTGGCGCGATCAAGCGTATCGGCATTGAATGCCGAAACTGCGATGGGTACCGTTTGAGCGGTCTCCAGGCGCTTGCGGGAAGAGACGACCACTTCCTCCAGCGGAGCTTGCTCCGTGCTGGCAGGACTGCTGCTGCCGGTTGGCCTGGGGGCAGTTTGCCCCTGCGAAAGCGCAGACATTGAAAAGGTCAATGTGGCGATGGCTGCAGAAACCTGGGTGAGGTGTTGCAAGTCAAGGCGTTTCATCGTCGTCTCCTCGATTAGGTGGAATTCGCCTGAATGATCCAGAGCATCCGTGAGATGCTCGTGACCCGTGTTGAACAAAACGTCAATAAGGCTATGGCTGATGGTTGGGGGTGTCAATAGCTATTTGCCTGATCGTCAATAAGAGGTCCATGGTGCGGACCGGATCAAGGGCAAACCCTGTAGACGCGCGCACCTCGCTAATCTACAAACCGTCAATAGTGAGTTTGCTGAACGCCGCCACCGCTGCTTTGTCAGCGTTCTGGTTCAGGCCATCCTTGATGAAATTTTGTGAAGAAATCCATGCATTGGCTCCCGAGCTGCGCGAGCACGCCAAGACCTGGACTCAATCGGCTGTTTTGGCAAGGCACTGCCCTGATGCGGTGGCGGTGGTTTCGGCGACCGGGTCCAGAACCCACCGCGAACTCAACGACAACGTCAATCGTCTGGCCCATGCGCTGTGCAAGCGAGGGCTGGGCCCGGGCAGCGCCCTGGCGCTGCTGTGCCAAAACCGAGTCGAGTTCGTTGAAGTATTCCTCGCCGCCATGCGCTTGGGCATTCGCCTCACGCCCATCAACACGCACCTGACGGCCCAGGAGGTTCGCTACATCGTCGAAGACTGCCGCGCCGAGGTCTTCATCGCGCAGGGCAATCTGTTTTTGGGGGAGATGCTGCCCCCGGGCGTTGAGGTCCTGCTGATCGGGTCGGACGAGCAGACCAACACCTACGAGGCGTGCCTTGGGCAGAGCCGGGCCGACGAACTGAGCGCGCCGCGATGCGGGACCCTGATGCTGTACACCTCCGGGACCACGGGGCGCCCCAAGGGGGTATTCCGGCGCGAGCCCGAGGTGATCGAGCCACAGTTCGAAGGCAGCTTCGCCCAGTACCGACCTGGCGATGTAGCGCTGTGTTGCGGGCCGGCCTATCACTCCGCGCCACTGCTGTTCGATATCCGATGGCCCCTGGCTTCCGGCATTCCCATTCTTCTGCTGGAGAAGTGGAACTCGCTGGAAGTGCTGCGCCTGATCCAGGCGCACCGCGTCACCCATGCCCACATGGTGCCCACGATGTTCAAGCGCTTGCTCGATGTGGATCAGGCGCTCAGGAGCACCTTCGACCTCAGCTCCCTGCGCTTCCTGGTTCACGGGGCTGCACCGTGCCCGATCGCGGTCAAGCGCGGGATGATTGAATGGCTTGGGCCCGTGCTGACCGAATACTACGCTGCCACGGAAGGCGGAAACGGCATTCATGTCGACTCCCAGCAGTGGCTGCTCAAGCCCGGGACCGTCGGCCGCTTGGATCCATCCCTCGGGCACCGGATCCTGAACGACCAGGGGGAGGACGTGCCCCCCGGTGAGGTCGGGCGAATCTACTTCAAGGCTCCTTCCACCGGTCGCTTTGAGTACTTCGGCGATCCACAGAAGACGGCTGCAACCTACGCCCGTGACTTGTTTACGCTTGGTGATCTGGGCTACCAGGACCAGGATGGGTTCCTCTTCCTGACCGGCAGGGCAGCCGAGTGCATCATCTCCGGCGGTGTGAACATCTATCCGCGCGAGATTGACGAGGTGCTGATGAGTCACCCGGCGGTCAAGGATGCCTGCACCGTGGGTGCGCCCGACGATGAGTGGGGGGAGCGCGTCGTGTCGGTGGTGGTCCTGCACCCTGAAGTACAGGCCACACCCGAACTGCAGCACTCGCTCAGCACGCACGCTGCGAAGTTCTTGGCGAGCTTCAAGCTACCACGTGAGTTCGTCTTCGACGAGAGCCTGCCCTACACCGGAACGGGAAAGCTGCAACGCAATCGGGTGCGTGAGCGCTTCTGGAGCGACCGCGCGCAGCGGATCTGATGGTCATCCGGTGAACGACATGTCAAGACCCGATCGTCTCATCCGCGGCGTCCACCACGTGGTGATGAGCGCGCAGGATCCAAACGGTTTGATGCGCTTCCTTGAAGACGCCGCTGACTTTCGACCTGTGACATCGGCGTGGGTGGAACAAGTGGGATCACCGGTGCTGGCCGCTCCCAACCTGTACCTGGTGATGCGGTCCTCCACGCAAGCCCCTGTGCATCGCCCGGTCAGCGAATCGGGGCTGGCGCATCTGTGCCTGCAGACGCCGGATATCCACCGGATCGTGGATGGTTTCGGACGAGCCGGGGCCACCTTCCACTGCCCACCGATCGACCTCGGCACGGGCTTCCTGTATTGCTACGCACGCGACATCGAGTGCAATGTCTTGGAGATCGAGTGCGTCCCGCCCGTTTGGCCCGAGGCCAAGCCC
>JACCED010454503.1_pt1 | contig 20815 bp, 28 predicted proteins | sample 7455021 | NCBI WGS metagenome assembly JACCED01 (sample SAMN15323456, study PRJNA562643) | freshwater metagenome | isolation source: river surface water | place: USA:Blue River Watershed | collected 2017-08-19
GCTTGATCTTGCTTGAGAACAGCTTCGTAACTATCACCCAAAATAATCGATGGTCGCGTAAAGTTTGGTGCGACCTCGATGGCAATTGCTGCAATTGCCAATAAACGATCACGGCTTGGATCTAAACCCGTAGTCTCCACATCAAGGACCACCCAACGATGGGGCTCAGACTGCGACTTACCCAAACCAATTCGGCTAAATAGCTTAGCGAACATAATCGAGCTCGAGATGTTGTTGTAAATTTCGAACTTTGGATAAAGACTCGCGCAATATGGTGCGGTCTACTGAATTAAGTTGATCAACGTCAACCGCATTGGGATTGCCGCCAATTGAATGACCATCAATTTGCGCGGCCAAACGCAAGGTCTGTAAATATTCAAATGCAGCGATCCACGCTTGACTCTCAGCTTCAGTGACCTGCAACACCCGACCTATCGCTGCCAAACGCTCACGCGTATTTACGGCACCAATGCCATTGGCAAGTGAATAAATCCGTGCGCAGTCGACCACTATGGCAGTGCCTTGCAACTTAATATCAATGACATTTTTACCATCCAGCTCTTTGGTCTCAAGACTGCCAAACCAATTCAATGGCACTTTCCATTGCAATGAGTTTTCAACTAGCAACTTGATAAAGCGAGGCGTTGCTTGTGCACGTTTCATGACATATTCGCGTAAGGGCTGTAAGAGCGTTTCATTGCCTGCCAAAGCCCTAAAGTCAAAAAAGATGCTGGCATTTAACAGGTCTTGGGGATTTCCTTGTTCAATCCAGCGCTCAAAACGTTGCAACCACTGCTGTTGACTAATGCAAAGTTCAGGATTGCTGGCCATGATATTGCCCTTGCAAAGTGGGTAACCGCATTCATCAAGCGCATGATTCACGTCGTGTGCAAAGGCAAGATATCTTTCTTGATGAGGTAACTCTGCATCAACAAAAATTAGCGCATTATCTTGATCGGTAGCAATTGTTTGTTCGCTGCGACCCTCTGAGCCCAATGAAATCCAAGCAAATAACTCTAAATTTAAGCCATGCTTTTTGGCGAAGATGGCGATCAGCTGAGCGGTTAAAACATCGTTGAGGTGACTAATTAAGGCAGTTAGCTGTCGCGATTGAACGCCTTGACCGAGTAAATTACGCGCAAATTTCCGGATATTACTCGCACAATCTTTTAAATCATCCACATGATCGGCAGATCGAATTGCGCTACTAATATTATTCAGAGACAGTCGTTGTAATGAAAATAAATCGCGCTCCGAGATAATTCCAACGATATCGTTTCCGCTTAAAACAGGTAAATGACGAATATGGTGTCGCGACATTACTAGTCCTGCCGTCTCGGCCGTATCGTCTACGGTAAGCGTTTTAACGCCGCGCGACATCACCGCAGAAATCGGTGTATCGAGTGAAATTTGTGCCAAGGTCACTCGACTAAGAACATCGTAGCGCGTCAGAATTCCAACAATTGCTCCAGCTTCGTCAACCACCAAAGCTGATCCAACTTTTTTATCGTGAATAATTTGTAAAGCATCGCGCAACGAAGTGTTTGGGCGAACTGACACTGGTTTTTTCAAACGCAGATCGCCTAAGCGACTCTCTAAGGATTGTTCGGTTAATGCTTGAGAGGCAAAACTATTGCGTAATGCGGCGCGTGATTCCTCTAAAAGTCGCAGAATTCGGTTATTGAGAAAATCACTGAACGGTTTGGACTGTCTCGCTAGCACTTGAATTTGCTTGATCGGAAACGCCAAACAAAAACAATCATCTACAGCAATGTAGTTCGAGGTCACGGGACGCCCTGCATAACACGCGCTAACCGAAAATAATTCGCCCGCAGTTAATTCAAAAACAGTTTCCGCAAAACCAGGAATCAAACGACGTCCCGAAACTGTTCCTTGTCGAATCAAGTAAAGATACTTCGGCACCCCATCGGCCGGTGAGAGAATCACTTCATCAGGCGCAAAGTAACTTTCGATTGAGTTTCGCAGAAAAAAATCAACATCGGCTTCAGCCATTTTTGAAAACGGCAAAACACGCATCAATTGTTGACGCAAATTTTGCACAAGGCTATGTGAAATCGGTATGTTTTTACCTGAACCCACTGATGCCATTCTTTGTCTTCTTAATTAATGACTATTTCCATGAATGAATTATGGAGACTATCAATAGAGTTATCAATACAATAGTGTCTGTAGGTTTATTACCGATTTATTTGGTCAACTACTAGGAAACCAGCATGACGATGTCGCCAACACTCATCAATATTGTGAGCACCACCATATTTGCGCTTGCGGTGATTCATACGTTTTCAACCAAGTTTTTTGAGCATCTAGCTCATAAACACCCAAATCACGCTGGAGTTTGGCATTTATTAGGTGAAGTCGAAGCCGTTTTTGGCTTTTGGGCGATGGTTTTAGTGACCTTCTTTTTTATCTACAGCGGTAATCAACCCACAATTCAATATCTGGAGAGCCTAAATTTCACTGAGCCGTTATTCGTATTTGTGATCATGGTGATCGCAGCGAGTAAACCTGTTCTTGAGTTTTGTTTACTTTTAGTCAATCGTGTCGCCGCATTAATCCCGATAAAAAAATCTGTTTCCTTCTTTTGGGTCACCCTAACTTTAGTTCCTCTGCTAGGTTCATTTATTACTGAGCCTGCGGCTATGACCGTGGCTGCATTACTTCTACGTGATCATTACTTTTCTAAAAAGATTTCTCCCAAATTAATGTATGGTGCCCTTGGGGTGCTCTTCGTAAACGTTTCAATTGGCGGCACACTCACTCCTTATGCAGCTCCACCCATTCTCATGGTGGCCGCCAAATGGAACTGGGATATCGTCTTCATGCTACAAGAGTTTGGTTGGCGCTCTGCTCTTGCAGTTTGTGTGAATTCAGCTGTCTTGACTCTTTTGTTTAAAAAAGAGCTTCTTGGTATTTCAACCAACCCCAGTGAAAAGCGGATTGATGCCATCCCATTTGGCGTAATTCTCATTCACTTACTCTTTCTGTTGGGAGTGGTTGTGTTCGTTCATCACTCCGTCATCTTTATGGGTCTGTTCTTATTCTTTATTGGCTACACCACTGCCTATGCCCGCTACCAAAACAAACTCATTTTTAGAGAGAGTCTAATGGTGGCATTTTTCTTGGCTGGCTTGGTTGTTTTAGGTGGTCAGCAAAAATGGTGGTTGCAACCTTTATTGGCTAATCTCGATGCCGATACGGTCTATTACGGAGCAACTGCTTTGACCGCAATTACTGATAATGCAGCCCTAACGTATTTAGGCTCCTTAGTCGAAGGCCTATCCGATGAATTTAAATACGCCTTGGTCGCAGGAGCCGTTACCGGTGGCGGCTTAACCGTGATTGCAAATGCTCCTAACCCGGCAGGCTACTCAATTCTTCGCCCAAGCTTTGAAGAAGGTGCAATTAGTGCGCTGTATTTATTCCTTGCCGCCCTGCCCCCAACGATCGTTGCAATTATTGCGTTCCGCTTTATCTAAAGAATGCGCTACCAGCTAATTGCATTTGATGCATATGGAACATTATTTGACGTTTACTCGATCAGTGTTTTAGCGGAGCAATGCTTTCCAACGTATGGAAAGGCGCTTGCTGTTTTATGGCGCGACAAACAACTCGAGTACACGCGCCTAATTTCATTGGCAGACTCAAATCCAAGTGGTAGCAAGTACTATCAATCGTTTTGGGAAATCACGGGCGCCGCGCTGCGCTATGCCTGTAAGCAATTAAAGCTTGATCTCACAGCAGAAAAAGAATCGCAATTACTTAAACAATATGCGCATTTAGACCCATTTCCTGAATCATTTTCGGTCTTACAGAAGCTCAAAGCTTCCGGGTTACAAACCTGCATTCTTTCTAATGGCAACCATGAAATGCTCTCATGGGCAGCCCAACATAGCCAACTCGATATTTTTTTGGATCAGGTGATATCAGTTGAAGAAGCCCGTCAGTTCAAAATTAGCTCTGCGAGTTACCAGTTACTCAATAAACACTATTCCATTGCTAAAGATCAAATTCTTTTTGTATCGTGTAATGCCTGGGATATTGTGGGCGCCAATTGGTTTGGTCTTAATACGTTCTGGGTGAATCGTTACCAATTACCGTTTGAGGAAATTGGTCTAGAGCCGACTTTTACTGGTAAGGATTTAAATACCTTAATTGAAATTTTGGAAAGTCAATAATGATATTAGCCAAATAGCATGGCAAAAAATTCGTAGAGTATGTAAGCAACACCGATTGCGAGAACGGTATAAACAAACGTATGCACAAACGTGTTACCAAGCACACCTAGTCGTTCCAGAACAAATCGAATAAACGAATAGTTGGGGTCTGGGTCATTGCGCCACTCGCGGTATGCAATCACAAAGTAATAGAGATTCAGAATGAGCCATAAGACCAGAGCAACCTGAATAAATAGAAAGATGTATTCCATGCGTGCATTCTAGAGCTTTTCTGGTTTTTATAAATGTCATTACAATTCCACAACCATCTTGAAAGCTGACCTTGGACTTTTCCTATCTCATCGATCTCTTTCTCCATCTTGACAAGAATCTAGCACTCATTGCGAACGAATGGGGAACCTGGATTTACGTCCTGCTTTTCACCATCATTTTTGTCGAGACCGGTCTGGTGGTAATGCCCTTCTTGCCAGGAGATTCTTTACTATTTGTCGCTGGGGCTTTAACGGCCGCCGGTGATCTGAATTTGGGCGTACTAATGGTCTTACTCACTACCGCAGCAATTGCAGGTGATGCAGTGAACTACTCGGTGGGACGATTTGTGGGTAATAAAGTGTTTTCTTGGGAACACTCACGTTGGTTTAATAAAAAAGCGTTTGATCAAGCTCATGCCTTCTACGAAAAATACGGTCCGATTACGATTGTGGTGGGGCGCTTTTTGCCCTTTGTAAGAACCTTCGCTCCGTTTGTTGCGGGAGTCGCCCAAATGCGCTATCCCGTCTTTGCTTTTTACAACGTGCTTGGCGGAATTATTTGGGTATGCAGCTTAACGGGCTTAGGCTATTTGATCGGTGAGCACCCTTGGGTAAAGAGCAACTTTTCGATCGTTGCTCTTGCGATGATCATCATTCCGGGTTTACCAGCTTTATGGGTTTTCTTAAAAGAGGTTTATGCCCGTTTCAAAAAACGCCATTGAGATTAAGTCAGTCTTAAGAGCGCCAAAACAAAGCGACTCGTTGATTTTCCTTATCTTTGATTGTAAGACTGCGTTTTAATACTTTACCTTGATAGCTTGCTTCAATCTCATACTGTCCAGCGGGTGCATTCAGAAGCATCAATGGGCCGTCCGAAACGGTTTCTAATACAGTCTTTTGCTTAGAATCCAAAATCCGAACATTAATTCCGGCGATCCATGCGCCTCGACCACTACCATCAATTTGCGACATCTCTATTAAGACAGACCAATTTTTAGCAGCAGCGAACATCGCATTCGATTGATCGCTGCCGATTCCTCCAGTAATAAAACTAATTGATCCCTGCGTCTTAGTTGGTGGTAACTGAGCATAAGCATTTGTAAGCATTCCAAAAAAGATAAAAAGTATGGAAGTAATAAGCTTATGCATATGAGTTCCTATGACTAATGAAATTGATCAACAACTAAAAATACCTATTTAATAGCAGAGCCAGGCAATGGCTTCAAGGGTGACTCCATGGCGAATACCACAACGCGTCGCGTCATATCTTGGAAAGCACCCACTGAACTAGAGCCTAGACGGAATGGCTCCCCCTGAATTGCAACCATACCGCCAGCAATGAACTCTTTTGTTTGACTATCGGTCACCCGATTTTCAACCACCAAGGCCGGGGTTTTTGAGTTTGCACCGGCAGCAAACGCTGCGGCATTAGCTGCCAATCCAATCGGGGTGAAGTTCCAAGGCTTAAGTCCGTCAGCAGAGAGTTCTGCACCGGTAATTCCGATGGCTACTCGTGCAACACCAGGGCCTGGCTTATCAACCAGCTTAATGTCCGAGCGTCTCTGGATGGCCTGACGCATGGCTTCTTCCAAAATCTTTCTGGTTTGGGCAAGAACTTCTGGAGTAATTTCTTTGGTGTACTCCGACTGATTTAAATAAATCGGATCAATCATGACTGCGGTATAGCTTGATGGCTGAACACCGGGTTTTAAATAGCGCCACGCACGAATGTCTTTGGGTGTATTGTCAACAACTTGCATCACTTTGTAGTTGGGTAAAAAGCCAGATTCGGGCATTTTTTCCGTCATCACTTTGGGGCCGCCGCCACATGCCGTTAAGCCTATAGCTAGAAACGATGCTGCAACAATTGAAATACCGCGATTGATTCTCATTTTTTTACCCTTAAAAGAAATTTATTGAACTGAATTCCAGCACTTGCACTTGATACTCGACGATAAAGCAATCAATAGATAAGTAATGATGCCGATGACGAAGACCGTTGCGTCTTGAGAGTCAAAGTACATTAATAAGCCAATGATGGTAATTGCTACAGCAATACAACTCAGTACGGTCTTGGCAAACATATCGCGCTCCCCTTTTTTAATTCTGCTTAGTATAAAAGTGTTTCAAATCCCCTTAAAGCCCCTCCATTGCGGTCAGCGAGAATCTGTTTAAACTCCTTTTATTAGGAGAGCTTTATGCGGATTCTTTTTTATTTATTAATTGCTTTAATTCCAATTGGCTTAGTCTATTCGCGCTTTCTGGATCGATCGAGGTTAAGAGACTTTTTTATCGCCATTTCCTACTTAAGCATGATGGCGTGGGCTTTTTTCTTTGCTTTAATTCTTGAAGTGCTCTTTCGGATTCCAATTAAGTATTCAGTTGCTGTCCTCGCCATTGTGATGGCCTATCTGCACTTCCGAACAATTGTTTACTTACGAAAAAAGCGAGGCGTGGATTAACTGGCTTTACCTTGATCTTTTTGTAATTGCATTTGCATCGCTTCATCTTGGGGTTGATCGAGGTTCAAAGGCATATGAACCATTTTTTCTCCATCCCATTTCTGACCACACCAGCACTCACCCGCATCATTAATGATGCAAACGCCCGATCCACAACAACGGCTATCTGTTTTTTTCATGAGGCAGTTCCGGCTTGCTCTTCAATCACTTCCCAAGTGCTATCTCCCAATTTGCGCACTGCTTGGCAATACGTCCACCCGGCGGGAATTCCGCAACTCCAATCGTTAGGAGAGTTCTGAACTAATCGATAGCCGCCGCTAGCTTCATCCTGATACAAATAGTATTTTTTGCCGTAAACCGGATTGAAATTGAATTTAGCAGCATGAACCATTTCAGTAGCATCCAGTCTGGCGCGTAAAGCTTTGGCTTGGCGCATTAATACCGAGGCTTGCTCCATGATGCGCTCGTACTCTTGATTAGCGTGAGCACGAGCAATATTAATCGCCTTATCTTTTTCCTCAAGCACTGGCACCGGAGCAAACTTAGGCGCCCCAACTTCCATGGGGTACTCAATCGAGTTATGCCGATCCGGATCTGTGTTTTCAATGCGCATGGTTTGATGAAAGTATCTGAATCCCTGAATTCTAGCGGTTTATGCCCAAAATCACAGGGCAATCCTTAGGGTTTCTAATTACTGATAAATATGTATAGAGAAATTGACAATCATGGTCTTAAATGACCATTGATTTATTTCCTTTGAATTTAAGCCCCGCAAGGGGCTTCTTTTTTAGCCTTACTTCTCAACAAAGGCACGCTCAAAGACGTAATCACCGAGCTCACCAGACGATGGGGATACCTTAAACCCTCTTTGGTCCAATAACTCGCTCGTTTCTTTGAGCATTGCGGGACTGCCACAAATCATCGCTCGGTCGACCTTGGGATCGAGTGGGGGTAAGCCAATGTCGGTGAATAATTTTCCAGTCTCAATTGCAGTTGTTAAGCGACCAGTATGTGAGTAAGCCTCGCGCGTCACGGTTGGGTAGTAAATTAATTTTTCTTTCACCCACTCACCTAAAAACTCATCATTGGGTAACTCTTTTGTCAGATAGTCTTGATAAGCAAGTTCGCTCACAACCCGAACCCCATGAATCAAAATAATTTTCTCGAATCGCTCATAGGTATCTGGGTCACGAATAATACTCATGAATGGTGCCAATCCAGTCCCAGTACTAAATAAATACAAATGCTTTCCTGGATTGAGGTCATCAATCACCAATGTACCGACTGATTTCTCGCTCACCAAAATCGGATCGCCCACTTGAATATGCTGCAAGCGTGATGTAAGCGGTCCATTGGGCACTTTGATACTAAAAAACTCCAAATGCTCGGCATAGTTTGGGCTGACCACGCTGTAAGCGCGAGCTAAGGGCTTGCCGTCGACTTGAAGACCAATCATTAAAAAGTGGCCATTCCGAAAACGCAGTCCTTGATTACGTGTTGTCGTAAAACTGAACAAGCTCTCATTCCAATGCTTCACCGAGAGAACATGTTCAGTTTGATAAGTTGCCATAACGGTTACTGGACTTCAAATATTTAATCAGAGCCCACATTGTAATGAATGGGCTTAAAGCGTCGGATAATCCGTATAGCCTTTCTCGGTACCGCCATAAAAAGTTGCGCGGTTGTATTGATTCAGAGGCGCATGCAGTTCAAACCGTTTTGGCAAATCTGGATTTGCAATAAACAATCTGCCAAAAGCAATGGCATCCGCTTCGCCGTCCTCAATCGCCTTTTCAGCACCCGCTTGGTCAAAGCCTCCTGCTAAAACTACCTTGCCTGTAAATAATTGACGGAACAGTTGACCAGTTCGAGGCGCATCAGCTACTAACTGGTCGTTTCCTCCAGCTGTTGTGGCACGCGGTTCAATCAGATGCAAATAAGCGAGGTTGAAACGATTCAAGGCATTAATCAAGTAAGAAAATAATCCCACCGGATCAGAATCCGCAATATCGTTGAAGGTGCCGTAGGGTGATAAACGAATCCCAACACGACCGCTGCCCCAGATCGGAATAATTTCTTCCAAAATCTCTAAGACAAGTTTGCAACGATTCTCAATTGAACCGCCATAAGTATCCGTTCGTTGATTGGTTCGGTCCTGCAAAAATTGGTCAAGCAAATAGCCGTTAGCAGCATGTAACTCAATACCATCAAAGCCTGCAGCTTTTGCTTGGGTTGCTGCATGAACATATTGGGCTTTGAGCACTTTAATATCGTCAAGCGTCATTGCGCGTGGGGTCTCATATTCAGCAAGCGCCCATGAAGCTGTATATACTTTTCCATCAGGCTTAATGGACGATGGCGCAATGGGTAAACCATCTTCAGGATGTAAAGATGAATGTGATATACGACCTACATGCCAAAGTTGTGAAAACATCTTGCCACCTTTGACGTGAACGGCATCGGTAATCGCGCGCCAAGCTGCCACCTGTTGATCGCTGTAAATACCCGGGGTTGCTGGATAACCTTTGCCCAATTCTGCAATCTGTGTTGCTTCACTAATAATGAGACCTGCTGAGGCTCGCTGCGCATAATATTCTGCGGCTAGAGGACTGGGCACACCCTCGTTATCGGCCCGCATACGGGTTAAGGGCGCCATCAACACTCGGTTTTCTAATGAAACAGAGCCTAGGGTAACTGGGGTTAACAAATTCATTTCAGCCTTTATCAAGTTCAATGTAAAGTGAGGATTTTATAGACTCTTCCTATAATTTTCAGATGAACACTTCAAGCAAATTTCAAGCCGGGGATCGATTGCGGCATTTAAAAACGGGTGGCTTTTACCGTGTGATTGGCTTAGCAAAAATTGAGGCGACTCTCGAAGATGTCTATGTCTATGAAGCAGTCAGCAATAACACTTTATGGATTAGACCCAAAGCCGAAATGGAAGACGGTCGGTTCGTAACAGCAAATTAAATATTCGTTTTATGTTTTTACAAGATCAGGATCTACAAAGTAACGTTAATATTACCGATCTGCAAGCCAAGCTTGCGCAAATCCAGTCATTCACAACTGCTTTATTTACCGATATCGATGACAGCGAGCGCGCGCGTCACGAAAGTATCAAAAATCGTTTTGAACAACTCAAAACCACCCTTTTTGAAAATTCCGACCAAATCTTGCGCGAAACAAAAGGTCATGTTAGCAATGAACAAAAAGCCTTGCGAGAAGCGCAACTCAATCTAATGTTCGACTGGGAACAGTTTGGGTTAACAGAGGATATGTTTTTTTGGATCTATCAATGTCACCGCAATCAGTCTGCCGATGATTTAGATACTCAAAAACGAGCAAGGATTATTCAGCAAATCATTGATATTGAAACCAACCTGCTTTTACTATTTAAGATTCGTCAGACCACTCCATGATCCGATACTGTAAATTCGTTTTTTTCATCGGCCTACTGTTCTGCACACAGTTGGCAAGTGGCCAAACTACTTTTGTAGTTGTAGCTGCAAATATGAAAGATGCCTTTACGGAAATCAATCAAGAGTTCCAGAAAGAAACTAAATCGGATTTAAAAATCATCTTTGGCTCATCTGGCAATCTGGCGTCTCAAATTATGAATGGCGCACCTTTTCATCTATTCATCTCGGCCGACGAGCAGTACCCTCTCGAACTGTTTAAGAAAGGCAAGACGATTAATGAAGGCAAAATTTATGCGATTGGTACTTTAGCTTTGATATCCAATAAAGCCAAAGGTGTCTCTGTGCAAGACTCAAAAGAAAGCATATCCATTGCTATCACTAGAGCCAATAAGATCGCTCTAGCAAAACCAGAACTAGCCCCCTACGGTAAGGCGAGCGTTGAATACCTTAAGAAGAACGGTTTATGGGATCTTGCCAAAGATAAGATTGTTTTTGCAGACAACATTGCGATGGCTGCAATGTTTGTAACGACTGGTTCTGCAGATATGGGGTTTACCGCTCTCTCAATTGCAAAATCACCACCGGTTCTTAAAGAAACTAGTTTTATTGAATTAAGCAAAACGTTCTATCAACCAATTCGGCAACGCATGGTTCTCATGAAAACAGCGACGCCGGATGCAAAAAAACTTTATGAGTTTATGCAATCCTCAAAGGCTAAGACGATTCTGCGATCTCATGGATTTGAAACTCCATAGGCAAAGGGCCTGGAATTAAAAAAGTAATTTAAGCAGCAAAAGGCTCGACGGATACTTCAAGAGCAGTCTTCGGAATTCCGTTTTTCCACGGTAGATCAACTGGATACTCTTTTAATAAACAATCATCGGGCAGAGATTCGATCGGCGTGAAATCACGGTGTGCAATATATTCGGGGCGTTTAAAGCGACGAATGTGATTATTGACAGCACAAAGGCTCAAATAAACACTTACACGATCAAACGGCGAGAGATTACTACTCGATGCATGCACTAAACAACTATGGAATAACAGCATCGACCCAGCAGGTCCTTTGGGACTAACAATACCGCCATTTTTACCGCCGGCTCGATTAACAAGTTGCGATATCAAATGATTGCTCACAGTCCACAAAGGGTAGCTAGTCGTGGTGAGATCGTGTGAAGCATCAATCACACCTTTTTTATGACTTCCCGGAATAAACATCAGTGGGCCATTAAATTCATTCACATCATCTAGAAAAATAGCTACGTTCATGGCCCTTGGTTCTGGCATCAAATCATCGTTTAGCCAAGTTCCATAATCTTGGTGCCACTGCCAAACATCGCCTTCAAACGCCATCTTTCCATTGATCTTGAATTGGTGCATATATAACTTCTCACCAAAAAGCTGTTCCACTGGTTTGATCATGCGCGGATGACGGGCTAAACGAGCAAATGGTGCGCTATACATATGTGCAGCAAAATTGGTGCGCACGGCATTACTATCTTTTTCGCGAACGTTATAGGCCTCCTGACGACTATAGAGTTCAGGTACCGCATCTATCAATGTTTTTATTTCCTGAGGATTAAATAAACTCGGGAAAAAAAGATAGCCATCACGATCAAACTGTTCAATTTGTTCTTTACTGAGCTGCATGACTGTCTCCTAGCGGGATTTTTATAAATTGTATGCCAATTACTTAGAAGCCAAAACGGTAAGGATTTTTAATAAACCAGTCTTTTACAGTCTCTAGTTCTCGTAGCTGGAGACGACTGAACATCCATGATTGATTAAACCCTTCAAAATCCCCTTCATAAAAAGGGGTACGTCTTTTGCGGTTTCATGGTTTACTGGCGATTCATTTTAAGCATTTAACAGGGCTCATTTATGAAACATATTCGCGTGTTTGTGTTTCTTCTCCTCTGTAGCACTTTCGTTCATGCCAACACCTCTTTTACAAATTCAATTAAAACGAACTTCAATGAAATATTGAATAAGGGTGATTGGGTTGGCTACCTCCCCCTTTACACCTACCACATGCCATATGCGTATCCACCTGAGAAGTTAGATCAATATACAGACATCCCTTTGGGTCTTGGGGTTGGCAAAGGTTTTTACAACAATCGTAATAATTGGGAGGGGCTATATGCCATGAGCTTTCGAGATTCTCATGGTGTTTATCAGTACATGGCTGGTTACGGCTGGATTCCCACTTGGAATTTAACTTCAAACGGCGATTGGAAAATTGGTACCGGTGCTACTGTTTTTATGATGTCTAGAAAAGATATTTTTAATTACATTCCTTTCCCGGGGCTACTTCCAGTTGGATCTTTAAGTTATAAGAATGCGAGTTTGCAAACCTCCTTCGTTCCTGGAGGGGATGGTTTTGGTAATGTGCTATTCACTTGGGCTAAATGGACATTCAAATGAATAATCTTTTTTTATCCTCAAGCAACTAAATTTTGATCTGACTGTTAACCATTGCCTCTTATGAAACGTAGTCTTGTTTTATTATCCACAACACTTAGCCTCCTGATGATTGCAGCAACAAGTCAAGCGCAACCATCAGGCTCCTATCAAGGTCAGGGGATTCGCTCTTCCGTTAGCGTCGTTGGCATCAATCAATTTAATACAGACCTAAATTCTGGCGGGGGCTTTAGTTGGTCTTATGCAGGCGCCTCAGTAGGACTTGTAAATTCAATCTCGCCTATAACCACGATTGGGGTATCGCTTCGCTATGAAAGCGAGTTCTGGAACTGGAACAATATGCAAAGTTATAACTTGGGAGGCAAAAATCCCTGGTCTACTATTTTGACTCCTGGAGTTAGCTTCTCTTACTCCCATAAGCTCGAATCTGATTGGAGGCTTAACTTAATCCCAACCATTGAATCGTCTGCTGAACAAGGCGCCTCCATGAACAATTCTCTAACTTATGGTGCGATTGTTAATGCTGCTAAACAATTATCTCCGACACTCAATCTAGGTCTTGGCACCGGAGTCTTTCGACAAATTGATACTAATCGTGTTTTTCCATTCCTTGTCATTGATTGGAAAATTACTGACCGCTGGAATCTGAATAACCCATTTCCTGGAGGTCCTGCAGGAGGTGCAGGCCTAGAATTAAGTTATGCCGTCACACCAAAATTTAAAGTTTCTGGCGGGGCAGCCTATCGCAGTTATCGTTTTCGCTTAAATAACTCAGGGCCGTATGCAGGTGGTGTCGGTCAGAATCGATTTGTTCCAGTGTTTGCAAGATTTTCTTATGCATTTGACCGCACCACCTTACTAGACCTCTACACAATTGCAAATGTAGGTGGCAGCGTCTCCGCAACTGATGTAAATGGCAATACTGCATTAACTACAAATTACAAAACCGCGCCTGCAATTGCTCTCAATCTAGTAAAGCGCTTCTAAGCAATTTGATTTTGCAAATGCTAATAAGTTTTTACTAAAAGCGTCGAGCTAGCATTACCGCTACCGCCGAACCACTTCCGACGATAGCGCACCAGGTTCGCAATATCCAGTTTGGCTGTATTGATGAATAAGAGGCAGCTTCATTGCGATGATGTCTTTCGTCAGCTTGGCAACGTTGCAGGAGCGGGAGCAGGCCTCCTGGTCCTGAGTATTTTTCTAAATGATCGATCTGTTGCTGGTAGTGCTCATCAACAAAAGTTTCGACCGCAGCAATCGTAGCGTATACAGCTCTTTTGCCAAATAACGCGGGAATAGCACCTGTTAACCATCCAGCAAGTCGCCATGGGCCCAATAATTTGCTTCGCTCTGAGGGTTTTAACCATGATTCAATGAGGTGAAGATGTTCGATCTCAGTGTCACCATGCCGCTTGGCAAAATCAATTAGATCCTGATCTTGATAAAAGGACGCAATTGCGGTGATACCACGATAGATATAAACCGCCCCTGTTTCTCCAGCATGATCAGAGCGTAGCTCCCGAATCAAATAATCTGATAAATCCTCAATCGGATGATCTGAAATTAATTCCACAATACAGTTAATTAACTACCAAACAATGTAAATAAAAATACCCAGTTGGATGATGTTGATCACCACACTAAGACCATGCAAAATTCCGAACTTCTTTTTTTCTTGATTGTCTGATGCGCGATTAATGGCTGGCGTGAGAATCCATAGCGAAAAAAGGAATAAAACTGCACAAAAAACGAGCAAACCCATGCTAAGAACATCCGATACCAAAAAGGAAGCAATTACGGAGACTGTTCCTAAGAATGCGTAGTACTTTGGAAAAAAGCTTCTGACATATTTGCTTGCCCATTCTTGCGGCAATACCTTAAATACTGTTGGTGCCACAGCGATTGTGAAGAACACCATAATGCCAATCATGGCAGATACCAAATAAAGGCCAATATTCGGATACATGTTTAACCCGCCTTGTATTGTGTTGGGCAATACGCCCTCTGAACCCGACGGTCACGAAGCTTAACGTGTTTTGTTTTTCGACCATTGACCCGAGTGCGCCATAGACGATAGGAATTGGAGGTTAGTACCTGACGCATCAAGGACTTTACCTCCGGCTCCGTCAACTGAAACTGGGCATAAAGTGCCTCAAAGGGAGTGCGGTCCTCCCATGCCATTTCGACGATGCGGGATAAGTCTGTAGGTTCAAAATTTTTCATCAATGAGATTAAACACGAAATTTACAAATCGAGTACAGTCGCCGTTATGTCTTTACTTCAGAAACCGTTTCGTGCTCTTGTTATAGGCGCATCTGGAACTATTGGCTCAGCTCTGGTCTCAACTTTAGAGGTAAATACGAGCTGTCGTGAGGTAATCGGCATTCACCGTCATTCAATACCAGCCATTGATTATCTTAATAACGACAGTATTGAAAAGGCCTATGAGCAATTAGAGCCTAGCAAACCCTTTGATTTGATTATTAATACGATTGGGGTATTGCATACAACAACGTATTCACCCGAAAAACGACTTTTAGACCTTAATATCAATCAGCTTCAAGAACAAATGCTTCTAAATGCGATTGGGCCTGCATTAACAATTCGGCATTTTTCAAAATTACTAAATCCACAGGGTGCAATTTTCGCAACCCTCTCGGCAAAAGTTGGAAGCATTGACGATAACCGGTTAGGCGGTTGGTATAGCTACCGTGCCTCAAAAGCGGCATTGAATATGTTGATTAAAACGGCTTCGATTGAACTGAAGCGAACAATGCCTAAAGTTGCGATAGTTGCTATTCATCCAGGAACAGTGAATTCAAATTTATCAAAGCCATTTCGGGGTGAGGAAATCGGCCGTGATCCCAATCAAGCAGCCTCAGAGATCCTATCCGTCTTACTTTCGCTTCACACAAGCGACACAGGAACGTTTCGCTCGTACAGCGGAGAGATTATTCCTTGGTAATTAACTTAACTGCTTAAGGTATTGCGCTAACCGATATCCGCTGGTCCAAGCGCCCTCCACTGTTGAGGTCTTAAGCCAGTCCCCACACAACCCAACCTGAATTGCTGGATCGTAGACAAATTCCCGCTCACTGGGTTTAGCTAATTTGGCATATCGCCAAAGATGGCTTTGATATAAATCTGGCGTATGGCCTGTTAGGTCTGCAAACGCTTTAATTAAAACCGGCTCAATTTCAAACTGAGTGAAATCAACATGCTCGAAAGACCAGTCATTGGCTGCTTGCGCTACCCACGTTTCATACACGGGTCGACTCGGTTTTGAGCTATCGCGTGCAATCCAGCTAAAAAGATTGTTTTCAACAAATGCGCCATCGTAGGGCAAGTCTAAGGAGTTTTTAAAATAGGCGAGAAGCGTCCAGCACGGCAGCATTTGAACTTCATTACAAACTTCATTGAATACTGAAGAATATTTGCCAACAATTTTTTGTGCCTGAACTGATGGTATTGCCAAGATGAGATAGTCAAACTCAGCCTCAAGCTTACCGTGCTCTTTAGTAGTAATTTTCCAAAGTCTATTAACTTGATGAATATCGGTCACCGTATGTTGAGTATGAACATTGAGGTTACTGGCAAGTGCTTTAGCTGGCGATGTCATCGCTGGAGTTCCGACATAACGAATCGAATCTGATGATTTGGTGTGCATTTGTCCATTGGAAAGCGTCACAATTTTCCCCTTCCAGGAATGAACAACGCCCTGCTTTTGCCAATCGTCCACTTGAGCCTGAAATAAAGCTTCTCGAGCTGTAAAGTATTGAGCACCGTGATCCGCCTCCCAGTTCTCGTAGTAGCGATGACTCATGCGCCCACCAACGCCTTTACTTTTATCAAACAGGCTAACCAGAAAACCTGCTTTTTGTAACTCATGAGCACATGACAGCCCTGAAATTCCGGCTCCGATAATTGCGACTCGCTTCATAGAGCTTAAGTTCATTTCGCTTAATTAATGTGCGCTTCGGAAGAAACTCGATAATGTTCCAACTGAACAATATCAGAAGCTTTTGTTGATTTGAGCGCCTTCTTCACTAGTTTATAGATATCCAGATCAAACTCTGGCTCTCCACTTGTTAGCAATTCTTCAATCTCGCTTTCATTGATCGCATTACCTAAGTAGCACCAATGATCGAAAATGTGAAGATCGTCGCCTTCCTGAATACCAATTGCTCCGGCATATGGCCAAGTTGAGACTTTGAGTTTTTCTAAAGCTAAGTACAGGCGTAAATCATGAATTTGACGCGGCTCCGCTCCAATACAAGCCCCTTTACATTGCTTGACATGAAAACCAAAGCATGAGGTATTAGGCTGTAACTTCTCAAACCCCAAAAGACCCTCACACAATTGATGGCGTTTTGCAATCGATTGCAAGGTTTTTAATGCTTCACGCTTACTGTAAAAAAGGCCATACAAATTTTCTTGCCGCCCAGGGCGCAATTTAGAGTGATTGACTAAATTAACTTCTAGATGGTTTGGATGTTGAATGAGTTGCCAACCGCATAAGTCCTTGGAGCGACGTAATTTGATATTGAGACTGGGTAATTTTTCTTTGATGAGCCTTGACTCAAGAAGCAAGGCGCCAAGCTCACCACTTGTTTCAATCCAATCAATATCTCGCACTTGTAAGGATAATTTCATCTCCTTACGATTTGTTAGCGACGACTGAAAATGACTCATTACGCGGGAACGTAAGTCATTACTCTTGCCTATATATAAAGGCTGTTTATTTTCAGAATAAAATAGATAAACACCCGGTCGATTCGGTATTTCATCAATCAGCTCTCGATCAATGTGTGGTGGCAAACTAGGTCGGCCAAGTAGATAATCAACTTCAGCCGCTAACTTTTCATAACCAAATAGAGACTCGCACTTTTGCCAAAACTGATATAAAAGCTTGGCATCGTCTAATGCGCGATGTCGGTTTGCAACTTCAAGACCATGAACAGCTATTAAAGTATCAAGATTGTGCCTAGCTTGATTGGGAAATAAGCGTCTTGAGAGCTTTACCGTACAAACGACCTTTGGCGAAAACTCAATACCAAGTCGTTTAAATTCCGCTTTTAGGAAACTAAAGTCAAATCGGGCGTTGTGAGCAACAAATATTTTATCTTTTAACTCTAAATAAAGATCTTCCGCAACTTCACCAAAGCTTGGCTTACTTTCTACCATTGCGTTAGTAATTCCTGTGAGTTTTTGAATCCCACTTGGAATCGATACACCTGGGTTAATTAATTGGGACCAATCAGATACCTCATTATTTTCTAAGGTGATGATTCCAACTTCAGTAATACGGTCTAAGTTTGCCCTAGAACCCGTTGTTTCGATATCGACAAAGGCGTATACGGAATTCTTTGAGCTCATTGATGGGGTGATTTATTAATTTACTTTCCATCATTATCGATCCGAGCTCAGAATTGTGCAGAGCACTTCAATCGATCTTACTTTGGGGTTTCAAACGACAACATAATTTCCAGTTCTTATTCCTGCAGCCCACAAATTCTTAAACTCCCGATCGGATATTCCCCTTCCTATATCCTCAATCCTATAAGAGAACTCTTGCCTAATGTTAACAAATTTGTTAACATACATCTGTGAGTTATTCGATTCTTTATTACAACGAGCAAGTTCAAGAAGACATCATGAATCTACCTGCCACACTTCAGGCTCGCTATATTGGATTGACCAATCGAATGATTGTGTACGGGCCCAATTTAGGTCTACCTCACACAGATTCATTTGGTAGCGGCCTATTTGAATTAAGACTTAAAGGGGCTGAGGGTATCGCCCGAGTTTTCTTTTGTACTCTGGTGAAGCAGGAAATAGTGATGCTTCATAGCTTTATTAAGAAAACTCAAAAGACACCGGGGAAAGAATTAAAGATTGCGAAAGAACGCATGAAGGAGCTAAAGAGATGACAGCACAAAAGAAAACAAAAATGCTTACCCATAAACAAATGGTGGCCAAAATGCTCAAAAAGCCAGCTGTAAAAGCAGCGGTAAAAGAGTTGGATCGTACTGAATTTGTGATTCTGGACGAGATTCTTGCTGCAAGAAAAGCGGCTGGTTTAACGCAAGCTCAAGTAGCGAAAAAGATGAGAACACAAACGCCAGCTATTGCTCGATTAGAAAGCTCTTTGGCTACCGGTAAACACTCCCCAAGCCTGGCCACCCTAAAAAAGTATGCGGCCGCTTTGGGTAAGAGAATTGAGCTTCATTTAGTTTGATAGCTACCAAAGGCGAAACACTCGTGTCTACCAAGGCTGAACAATCATTACCTTACTTAGCTTATAGAAAATCAACTCGTCACATATGTTCCTACGGCTAATGGTGACTGGCTCGCAAAGCCGTTTGACCTTATAATCACTAGTTCGGCGAATTAGCTCAGCTGGTTAGAGCGACGGAATCATAATCCGCAGGTCCGGGGTTCAAATCCCTGATTCGCCACCAATTTCTAGCCCTCAGCATGTCTGGGGGCTTTGTTTTTCTGTAATTTGTTGATATGGTGTTGCAATGATTACACGCAAATGGTGGATGATCTTTGGCTTCATTGCCTTAGGCTTAGGTTTTTACATGTACATCCGTGATCGTGATTTGATCGGAATCATTATTGCTTTGTTAATTTTGTTCGGCGCGTTCTCGACTAAACAGAAAAATTAATTACTTTATGGATCCAAAAATACAAAAGGAGCGCGATGAAGCGGTTAAGCGTAAATATATTTACAAACCTGTCTTCATTATTTTTGGGATTCTAAATATTTTAATCATCGCTCTTTTTGTGATCTCCCTTTAACTCAAAGTCTTCCGGAGTTAAGCCATACGGTTTAGTTAATTTCCAAACATGAGATGGCACCATATTCTTGATTTTCTTTGGCATCTCTCTACGAAGATGCAAAACTGTCTCAATGGCTTTCATTTCAACACGTGCTCTTGCAAACTCTAAGCCACGTGGTCCAATCTTAGGCATCAGCCAGCCAACAATTGGTCGTAACCAATTGGGCATTTGACGAACCGGCAGTCCTCCAGCGGCAAGCTCGACATTTTTCAGAAATCCCTTAACTGGCCCCAATCGATTACCTTTACTTTCTAAAGAGCTGAATGTGATTTCATCTTTGAGAAGATTAAGCAAGTCTTCTCCCTGCTGATTACGTACAATCAGCCATTGTTCTCCAGAGCCACCCATGTAGCCAACCGTAATATCAGAAAGCGCGTTGGTGTAATCAACACATGTTCGGCAGGTCAGTGGGAAAAAGTCTGGTCTTAATTTGGATAAGGGAAGCATCAAAAAGGGAATTACTCGTTGCTTACCATCGCGATACCGAATTTCTACGTGATAGTCGGCTCTAAACTCAAGATATGTGATGTCATCTGGATTAGTATCGATTAGTTTCAAAAACTCATGAAAGTTCTCGGTGCTCGTGTTATCCGAACATGGGGTACCAATTACATATAGCTTTTCGAGCTGTAGCTCTTTCTCTAAAGCTCGCAAAGCATATACCTGGCACGGAATACCAATTACTGCGAGTCTTTGATAGTGCCTCTCTTTAGCAACGTCCAATAGAGCAAGAAGCGGTGCATAGCCCATTCGCATGCCTCTTGCCTGATGCATTTGTATTGGATCCGTAATCAGCACTGGTATAGGTTTCCAAAAATCGTGGGGATCTGGTGCCATTGTTAATACGGCATCTACTAGATCTTGTTCAAGGAGCTTTGTGGCAATCGTGGTTGTAATACCGGTCCACTGAGCGCCCTCAAGTGGATTGCGCAAACTCGCTCGATACATCTTTCGGTAAACACCAAAAAAGAGTTGATGAGTATTTTCTAGTGATCGGCTTTGTCCATGGATTTGGTTCTCAAGGACCTCATATTGAGGATCAATAAATTGGCAAGCACGACCACAACGCTTTGGGTCAGATGAGCGTGAAATACCGCAATCGGTACAAAGCTCTCGCTCGGGCGCTGCGCCCGAGTACGAGAGAAACTCAATAGGAATTAATTTCTTACCATCCAATTAGTTTAGGTAACCACAGCGATATTTGAGGGAAC
>JACCED011342239.1_pt1 | contig 20812 bp, 31 predicted proteins | sample 7455021 | NCBI WGS metagenome assembly JACCED01 (sample SAMN15323456, study PRJNA562643) | freshwater metagenome | isolation source: river surface water | place: USA:Blue River Watershed | collected 2017-08-19
AGTCCTAACATGGCCCAGGTTCCCAACTCAGGAAGCCCTTACGGACACGAGTGCAGGGACTTGTGGACTGTTGATAGTGGCAATGTTCTTGTTGGTGCAGACGCCAGTGGCCTAGAGCTTAGGATGCTGGCTCATTACATGAAGGATGAAGCGTATGTCAAGACAGTTACTGAGGGGTCTAGCAAAGATGGAACCGATGTCCACACGGTTAACCAGAAAGCTGCTGGGTTACCGACCAGGGATGCAGCAAAGACGTTCATCTATGCGTTCCTCTATGGTGCGGGGCCAGCGAAGATCGGCTCCATCGTTGGTGGTGGTGCGGATGCTGGAGCAAAGCTCATGGAGAAGTTTCTTTCCTCAACTCCCGCCCTCAAAGCACTACGTAGTCTCGTTGCAAAATATGCAAGCAAGGGCTATGTCCCTGGGCTGGATGGTCGCAAGATTTGGGTCAGAAGTGAACATGCGGCGCTCAACAGTTTGCTACAGGGTGCTGGCGCAATTGTGATGAAACAAGCTCTTGTCACTCTTGACGAGGCTCTTAGGAAACGTAAGGTGTGGTATGGGTATTGCGCTAATGTTCATGACGAAATCCAAATTGAGACTAAGCCAGAGTATGCTGAACTCGTTGGTCAACTTGCAGTAGACTCCATGCGTAAAGCTGGTGAGTTTTTCAAACTTAGATGTCCCATAAGTGGCGAATATAAGATAGGACAATCATGGAAGCACACGCACTAAACCCATATAGAAGCTGTAAGAAATGCGGCATCTCTTCTTCAGATATGTCCTTGTTTGTTAAGGATAAAGGTTCTAAGTATGGAAGGAGACAACTATGTATTAGTTGTAAAGTAAAAGAAAACGAAGCTAACCCACAGCAAAAAGAATGGAAAACAGATCATCAAACAAAGAAGAGATATGGAGTAGATTCAGAAACATATAATAGACTAATGGCTTCTTCCAGCCAATGTCAGATATGTAGCTCTCCTGATAATCTTTGTTATGATCACTGCCATACAACTATGAAGTTTAGGGGTATTCTTTGTAGGAAATGCAACAGTGCTATTGGCCTTTTGGGCGACAGCATTGATGGTTTGGAGAAAGCACTCAACTATTTGAAAAGGACACCCACTAATGGACAAAGAAAACAAACTTATCGAGCTCATTGAAGAGAGCGATCACAGCGTTTACCTGTTCGTCAAAGACGGAAAGGTGACAATGGCAGTAAGCGAACAGCTTGATGTCAACTACTTAGTAAACTTGTTTGGATATGTTACGGCAAGGATTCTTTTGAATCCAGACCTTGACAATTATCCACCAAGTATGCTACAATAATGGTTCAATTTTTTTAAAGGAAACACAAATGAAAGCACAAGTTAAAGTCGTTGGTAAACTGTTCTGGGCTAAACACATGGCTGAGCCCAATCGACAGTTCAATGAGACTAACAACAAATATGAGATTTGCATTGGCGATTTGTCTGACTCTGTTGTTACCCGCTTGGTCAATGAGCTGGGCATCAAGGTGAAACAGAAAGCAGATGACTCGTATGGTCGTGGTAAATACATCGTTGCCAAGAGCAACTATGTCATCAAGGCTGTTGATGAGAAAGGAAATGAAATTGCTCCCGAACAAATTGGTAACGGCACTGTTGCTGAATGCACCATCAGCAGCTACACCCATAAGCTTTCTGCTATGCACGGCAATGGTGTTAGCATCCTGCACTCCAGCACCGTCCCCGCTTTGAAGATTAAGGAGCTTGTTGCTCCTCCTGTGCAAGAAGAACAAGAAGCTGAGGTGACCCTGTGAACTACACCATTCAATTCTCTGAACAAGAGCTGGCATTCGTCCTCAATGTGCTTGGAGACTTGCCTACCAAGAGCAATGCTTTCATTGTGCTCACCAGCATCAATGAACAGATCAAAGCACAGCAGGCTCCTGTTGAAGAGGCTGCCGAGTGATTGCTCTAGTGGACGGCGATGTGATGTGCTATCGCATTGCGTTCGCTTGTAAGGATGACTCTGAGGGAGTGGCTGTCTCAACGATGGCTGCTTTCTTAGAGGAAATCCTGATGGTTGACCTGGGGCTTAGTGACTGGCAAATCTTCTTAACTGGTAAAACAAACTACCGTAAAGAGATTGCTGTCACAGCCCCCTACAAAGGCAACCGTCCACAAGAGAAGCCAGCACATCTGGAGCTCCTGCGTAACTACCTAGTTACCGCATGGGGTGCTATAATGAGCGAGGGTGAAGAGGCTGATGATTGCATTGCTATCAAGGCCACTGAGCTCGGTGATGATTGCATCATTGTTTCTGTAGACAAAGACTTTAATCAGGTGCAAGGATGGCATTACAATTTTGTGAAGAAAGAAAAGAGCTATGTCTCCGCAGAGGAAGGACTCCGATTCTTCTACAAGCAAATACTGATGGGGGACAAGGCAGACAACATTGTAGGTATCAAAGGAGTGGGGCCAGTGAAAGCAGAGAAGATGCTTGCCAAGGCTACAACCGAACAAGAGATGCTTGCAGTTTGCTTGGAGGCTCTGGGCGAAGAACGAACACTTGAGAATGGAAGGCTGTTATGGCTACGAAGAAAACATCAGGAATTGTGGGAGTTCCCAAAAGCTTCCAACTTGCAGGTTGTCAATGGACAGTGAAAGTTGTTAAAGACTTACAGGACATGGGACAATGTGATCCTCAGAAGTATGAGATTCATATTCGTGAGGGAATGAATGAGCAAGCCACAGAAGCAACCTTCTACCATGAGCTTGTTCATGCAATTAAGTTTGTAATGGGGGAGACAGATCATAGCGAAAAAGAAGTCGAAGGATTCGGAAACCTCCTTCACCAGTGGTTTGTTACGAGACAGGTATAACGACAGCGAGTGGAATGCTTCAAGGTTTAAAAGCATTATCACCTCTGCTCTACGCACAGCAACCAGGAAATGGCCTCCTAAATACAAGGCATTAAAGGAAGCTTGCATAGGCAGACAGGTTAATAAAGCAACCAACAAAATGGCATATCATTACAGGTGTGCCCATTGCAGAAACAAGTTCGTCCAGAAGGATGTTCAAGTAGACCACATCGCTCCTGTTGTTGACCCTCGTATGGGCTTTGAAGGATGGGACATCTTCATTGACAGGATGTTCTGTGAGAAGGATAATTTACAGGTGCTGTGTAAGACCTGCCATTCAGTGAAGACACAGCTTGAGAAACAAGAAAGGACTAAGCGTGGCTAAGAAAGAGAAGGAACAGTGGTATGTGTTCTTGACAAGCTATTGGGTTCCATTTCCCACATCAGAATATGGAGGCTTACAGGCTGTTGTTGCCCGTAATGCTCAGGAGGCAGCAGCTTTCCTGGAAGAACAAGCTTTCTCATGGGAGCTTAGTAGCATCAACAACGCACGAGAGCTCATTGAGGCACGGCTCAGACGAGCAACAGTGCTTCCATTGGCTGAGGAGTATGAGAATGCTTTCATTGCTAAGGAGTTTGTAACATGAAACTTGAGCTTAACTACTGGAAAGAAAACGAGGATGGTTCTGTAAATATGCTGGTTGAGGTGGATGAAGAGGGAAAAGAACTCTTGTTTAGAACAGCCATCAAAACCCTTATGCTTAAGGCCATCGAATATAGCGCAGACTTTGAGGTGACAAATGACAGTGGAACTAGTGTGGGCAACTCCGAACGGGGAAGAGCTGATAGCAAAGATGGCTCGGGTGAGCAACCCAGCGAATCAGAACAACAAGGAAACATCATCCAGACTTCTCAAGTATCTGGTTAACAACCAGCACTGGAGTCCTTTTGAGATGGTCAATGTTTGCATGAGCATTGAAACAACCAGAGACATTGCTCGTCAAATCTTGAGACATAGGAGTTTTAGCTTCCAAGAATACTCTCAGAGATATGCTGTAGCTCAGGGGTTTATCACCAGTGAGTGTCGCTTACAAGACTACGAGAACAGACAGAACAGCATTGAGACAGACAATGGTGAACTCCATCAGCTCTGGATAGACGCTCAGCATGATGTTGTAGCTCTTGCTGATAGGCATTACAAGAAGATGCTTGATCGTGGTGTAGCTAAAGAGGTGGCTCGTAAGCTGCTTCCTGAAGGTCTCACTATTAGCAATATGTATATGAATGGAACGCTGAGAAGCTGGATTCATTACATCAACCTGCGTTGTGACAAAGCAACACAGAAAGAACATCGCTTGATTGCAGAACAATGTCGTGATATAATCTATGGCTTGTTCCCCTCAATCAAGGAAGTAACTCAGTAGTTACCTTCTCTGGTTCGTATAATGGATAATACAGTGCTCTTCTAAAGCACGAATGCGTGTTCGATTCATGCACCAGAGACCAAACATTTAAAGGAAAACAATGAAACGCTTTCAATTTAACTTTGAAGAGATTGACTATGAGAACCCTGTCCATGACAGCCCAATGCGCTCAGAGCTCTCTGTTCATCTCTCTGATGACGCTCGTTGGGACGAGGTTATAAATTTCTTTGCCGCTTTCTTAGAGAGCGTTGGATATGTAAGTGTACGAGAGAGACTGGCTAACTTAGGTGTTTTTGATTTGGGAGATGCTCTTGATTTTGGCGATGATGAAGATGTTTTGAAAGCGTTGGAAAAATATGAGACACCTCGTAATTCCTGATACCCAATGCAAACCTGGGCACAGCTTTGAACACCTCAAGTGGGTGGGCAAGTATGCCGCAGAGAAGAAGCCTGATGTTATTGTCCACCTGGGTGACCATTGGGATATGCCTAGCCTGTCCATCTATGATGTAGGCAAGAAGAGCTTTGAGGGTCGCACCTACCAAGCTGACATTGAGGCTGGCAGAGAGGGCATGGAAGCCCTTCTAGCCCCCATCCGTGAGGAGCAACAACGACTGAAGAAGAACAAGGAGAAGCAATGGAAGCCTCGTATGGTGTTCCTGCTTGGCAACCATGAAGAACGCATTCAACGAGCGATTGAATCTGACAGGAAACTGGACGGACTTATCGGCTACCATGATTTTCATCTGGAGGATTTTGGTTGGGAGTGCTACGACTATCTACAGCCTGTTGTTCTTGATGGTGTTGCTTATTGCCACTACTTTACTTCTGGTGTTATGGGTAGGCCCGTTAGCTCTCCTACGCTACTTCTTTCAAAGAAGCACATGAGCTGCGTAATGGGCCATGTGCAGGACAGAGGTATTGCTTATGCTCGTAGAGCTGATGGTAAGCGCATGACTGGCTTGTTTGCTGGCATCTGCTACCAACATGACGAGGACTACCTAACCCCACAAACCAATGGCTCCTGGGCTGGTGTGTGGATGTTCAACGAGGTGAATGACGGAAGCTTTGATGAGCTGCCTATTAGCCTCACTTATTTGAAGGAAAAGTATGCTTAACCTTATTCTTTCAGGTATTTGTCTGGTGATCTTTGCTTCTGATTGGTTTAACGGAAAAGAACACCCAGCATACCTAGCTTTTGTGTGGTGCTTATATGCCATTGTGTTGCAATGGGTTGAATTTAAGGAGAAGTATGCGAACACTAACTAAATACACCATCATGGTTCTGGCTTTCCCTTTTGTCTTAGCAGGGATCGTCTATGGTTTCTGTGTCGGTGGCTTTAAAGCAGGCCTTGAATTGCTTGACACAGGCATGGATATTATTGCTGACTGGATTAACGAACAATCATGGCGCTCACGCTAATCGACATCTCGGACTTGCTAAGAAGGCAAGATTGTGTTACAATATTAGAACTATTAGACATTAGCGAAGATGAGCTGGTCGATAGGTTTATGGATAAGATAGAAGAAAAAGCAGACTTTCTAGAAAGGGAATTGAATGAGTTTTAATACGCCGTGGAGCACTGTTGGCTACCTCACCTACAAACGCACCTACTCTCGCCGTCTTGACGAGACCAACCCCAACAGCCCCACTGAGGAGTTTGAGGACACTGTAAATCGTGTTGTCAATGCTTGTAACAAGCAGCTTGGCTGTGCTTTCACTGACAATGAGAGCTTGCGTCTAAAGCAATACTTGCTGGAGCTCAAGGGCACTGTGGCTGGTCGCTTCTTGTGGCAGCTAGGCACTCCCACTGTTGACCGCCTGGGCCTGTCAAGCCTGCAAAACTGTGCCTTCACTGTGGTTGATCAGCCTGTTGAGCCCTTCACCTGGGCTATGGACTTGTTGATGCTGGGCTCTGGTGTTGGCTATAACATCCAGAAGCAAAATGTGGACAAGCTTCCTGCTGTCAAGGAAAACTTCTCTGTCCCCACTCGTGTGGACTCAGACGATGCAGACTTCATTGTTCCTGACAGCCGAGAGGGGTGGGTGAGGCTCCTTGGTAAAACGCTTAAAGCAGCCTTCCTGGCCCACGAAAGCGGTAAGCAGACCTTCACCTACAGCACCAAGCTGATTCGCTCCAAAGGGGCTCCTATCAAGGGCTTTGGGGGCACTGCCTCTGGCCCTGAAGACCTCGTGTGGGGTATTCAGAAGATTGGGGAAATCCTCGAGAAACGAGCAGGCAAGAAGGTTCGTCCTGTTGATTGCTTGGACATCATGAACATCATTGGTGCTATTGTGGTGGCTGGTAATGTTCGCCGTTCAGCACAGATTGCCATTGGTGACCCTGATGATGTGGAGTATTTGCTGGCTAAGCGTTGGGACTTGGGGAACATTCCTAGCTGGCGAGCAATGTCTAACAACAGCGTGGTGTGTAATGACATTGGGGACTTGCATGAGTTCTTCTGGGATGGTTATGAAGGCAAAGGAGAGCCTTATGGCTTGATCAACCTGAAGCTTTCTCGTAAGATGGGACGCACTGGTGAGACTCAATATCCTGACCCAGAGGTTCAAGGATATAACCCTTGCGCTGAACAGAGCTTAGCAGACAAGGAAACCTGTTGTTTGGCTGAAATCTTCCTGCCTAACATCACCAGCAAAGAAGAGTTCTTGGATGTGGCTCAGCTTCTCTATCGTGTGAACAAGCACAGCCTTGCGCTGAAGTGTCACCTGAAGAGCACTGAGGCCATTGTTAACAAGAACATGCGTATGGGCATTGGTGTGACAGGTGTGTTGCAAGCCACGGAAGAGCAGAAGGGCTGGCTCAGTGAGGTGTATGAAATGCTGCGTGAGTTTGACAAAAACTACTCAGCAATCAATGGCTTCCCTGAGAGCATCAAGCTCACCACTGTCAAGCCTTCTGGCACTCTGAGCTTGCTCCCTGGTGTCACCCCTGGGGCTCATCCTGCCTATGCTCAATACATGATTCGCCGTATCCGCATTGCCAGCAACCATCCTTTGGTTCAGGTGTGTAAAGATCATGGCTATCATGTGGAGTATCAGCAGAACTTTGATGGCTCTGAGGACTTCAGCACTGTGGTTGTTAGCTTCCCCTTCAGTCACCCAGACACGGCTAAGCTTGCCAAGGACATGACTGCCATTGACCAACTTGAGGTTGTTAAGTGGTTGCAAACTGTGTGGAGTGATAACAGCGTGAGCTGCACCATCTACTATCGCAAGGAAGAGCTTCCTGAGATTCGTAAGTATCTGAAGAAGCATTACAAGAACAACCATAAGAGCTTGTCGTTCTTGTTGCATAGTGAGCATGGCTTCAAGCAAGCACCGCTTGAGGAAATCACTAAGGAGCAATATGAGCAGATGGTGGCTAACACCCGCTTAATCACTCAGATTGATGAGGCTAACATTGGACTGGAAGACGAGTGTGCTTCTGGTGCATGCCCTGTGCGTTGATAGGTTTAGCCACTAGCCCTGCTGAGTCGAGGCGAACTGCTGGAGTCCCGTAACCAATCGGGAGGCATCGTAAGAGTGGCTTTTTTGAAAGACTATATGATTTTGTTTAACCTGCGTCAGGGCATTGGTCTTGACATTGAATACAACGATGACATTCAGCACACCCTTATTGAAGGAGATAAGGAGTATGATGTAGCCTTTGCTGGCATCATCATCAAAGTTCCTTTCCTCTCCATTTACATTGGTGATTTCTTTGACCGAGAGCTTGTAAGCTACAAATAAGAAGGGCTCCTTAGTGGAGCCCTTTTTGTTTATGGTTGTTGATAACCCGTTACTTCTTGTAGTCCATACTTGTCTACTAAAGCGTTGAATACTTTCCTAGAAAACTCTGGGTCAGTCTTCTTAATCTCCCCTACTAGCTGTAGAGAAGCAGCATTTTTCAGCTTCCGTAGCACTATGTTCATCTGTGCTTCCTTCTGGTATTCATCCAGAGCCATGAACCTTTTGTCCTTCTGAATGTCAGTGACTGCTTTAGACACTAAGTTACCAGTGATTTCCTTAAGCCTTGCATATTGTTCAGTGCTTAGCTCAACACCTTTAATCTTCTTAGTGACAGGTGACATCTCAACACCAATGTCTGTCAAAGCTTTCTCTACACTAGAAGGAGTTACAACTTTGATGCCAAGCAAAGCACCAGACAAGCTGGGTTCTTCAGGGCCACCTGTTGGTTTATACTTGATAGGCAAGCTTTCACGCAACACAGGAACCCTGCTCTGAGCTCTCTCCAAGAATGTCATACTCTCACGCTCATATGGGTCTGTAACACGAGCAATAGTAGCTGACAATGTAGGAACCAGAGCATTAGCGTAAGAGGTAAGGAAAGCCTCTCCGTGTCTCTCAGCGTCAGTCATGGCAAAGATAGCCTTGCTCAAACCTTCCATAAAGCTCTTCTCAAAGATGTTAGCTTTGACAGCTTCACCATATGCAAGCAGATAGTCAGTGGCTTTCTTGTCTGGGTTCTTGTTGTTTTTATATTCGTTAACAATCTTCTGAGCATCGGCAGACATACCCATGATGGTAGCCAGCGGTTCAATCTTGGCATAGCTATACCAAGTGTCACCAATCTTCAAGCTAAAAGGAGGGCTTCCATCTTCAGGGTTGGAACCAGTGAACAAACCTTTCTCAGCCAAGCTATAGAGGGTAAGGATGGCTCCCAATCCCATTGTTTGTTTAGCTAGGATTTTGCCTCTCTGCTCTGTGATGTTTAGAGCCAAGTCAAATTTACCGCTTTGTCCAATCTCTTTCTTGATGACAAAAGCAGAGCCCGGAACATAGCTCATGCCTTCTTTCAAGATGTTGTAAGGGGTTTTAACAAAGGGAATAAGCAGCACACTCCAAGGGTTTTCTGCTCTGGTCTTAGCAACAGTAGCTGCCAATCCTGTAAGCTTTTCTTGGAACACACTTTCCTTAGCAAAGGCTTGAACATCAAACAAGCCAGTGCCACCAAGCTGATCTTTAATCTTCTGCTCCCAATTGTCAGCAGTGAATCTCTCAGCAATCATTTTTTTGTAGAGGTCATCAGCATTCTCTCCTGACTTCTCTGCCAAGGCATAGCTCTTTCTACGAGCAAGGGCGTTATACTCCATTCGTCTAAGGATGGCTTTAGAGAACTCGTCAACAAAAATACCAATGCGAGTAGGTAAGCGAACAGCCTCACCTAAGCGACCTGGGATTTGCTTCTGAGAATAGTCATAAAGCTGAGCCTTCAACATCTCAGCTCTCTCTTCAGGAATGAAGTTGTCTCTAACAAACTTCTGAAACTCTGCGTCAGACATCCCAAAAGCTTTAGGACTCATGTTCACTTCAAGAGGCCTGCCAGTGACAAAGCCACGAGCAGCGAACGAAGCTCCCTCAAGGAAGCCTTGCATAATTCCCTGCACCATAGACAAGCCTTCTGTCATGCGTCTACGCTCAGGCTCAGTCATAACAGTGCGTGTTACAAGATTTCCAGCAGCGTCAGTCTCCTGAACTTGAACCTGTCTTTGCAGTAGCTTACGAGGAAGAGCTGCTTCAACAGTTCTAATGAGAGGTTGCATCACCACCTGAGAAATAGCAGAGATGGCGTTAATGAAGGGCGTAGCTGGCCCTGACAAGTAGCCGTTAATGATGAGCTCAGAGGCAATCAATCCAGCCTTGCCCGGCTGTTTAGCCATACCATTCAGCACTTCTGTGGTTGCTTTTCTTCTAGCCTCTTCAGGCAAATCAGAGAGCAAGGTTTCTACCTGTGCTTGCTTATTAGCCATCTCTCTGAACAAAACCCTACAAGGGTCAGCATAACTTCCTAGTTTCATATCGCTCCTTTAAACGCACCCTGCGTTTGGTGTTGCATACCCATCCACTCTTTTGCCACTCATCACTGCATCTTTAGCGTACTTGAGGGCGTTCATTTTTGCAGAGGCTTTTGACCTCTGGCCTTGGAAGATTGTTACCATCCCCAAGTGCATCTGGCTTCTTGCCATGATTTCTGTTTCCAGCTCATCAGTCATCTTGCCAGCTCTTCTCAAAGCGTTATACTCTGCGAAGGTGTTTCTTAAGAAATCCAAGCTCTTGTAGAATTGAGGAGCCAATGCAGCTACCTGATCAGCGCTCCATTCATTCCCCTTGTTTTGAAGAGCCCAGTCCACCAAGTCAGCAGCTTCTTTTGTCATCTTCTGCTCAGCAGCAGCAGCTCTTGCAGGGAAGTTCTCAAAGGAAGCAGGGCCTTTCATCAAGCCTCGCATCCGCTTACCAGCCTCACCAGAAGCTCCAACAACCTTTCTTAGAATGTCTGTATCTTCTTCATCCCTGACAGGAGCAACAGTGCTCTTACGAGGTTTGTAGCCATCAAGGATTTTCTTAGCGTTGGTGTTGTAGGGGATATCTCCAGCATACACCAGCTCTTGAGGAGTTCTAGCAGCACCAATCGAGTCTTTACCAAAGCCAAGGTTTAAAGCACTGCGGCCCTCAGCAAAGTCAACACGCTCAGTGGCTGCTTGAATAGGAGCTTCACCTGTAGGCTCTGGTCTTGTTAGAGCAGCTTCAGCTTCTTGTCTATTGGTAAAGCCATACTTAGACAACACAGCTTGTTCTTGCTCAGGAGCCAAGCGCTGAGCTTGCATAGGCTCAGCCACTTTAGTTTCAACCTGAATCATAGCTGGTTTGTTAGCATCAGCTACCAGTCTGTCTTGCTCTGTCAGCATATTACGCAAACGAGCAATCTCATCTTGTCTGGTTTGAATGGCATTGTCCAAGCCTCCTTGAAACAAGGCAGGTTGCTGTGGTGTAGCAATGCCTCTAGGAGCCTCAGGAACGGCTTGTGCTGGCCTTTGGAACAAAGCAGGTACTTGGGTACTTGGTTCCCCTCTTGGGGGCGTAAAGAGCCCTCTAGAGGTTGAAGGAAGATTATCAGCTAAATTGACAGGAGCAGGTGTTTCTCCCCTCAACAAAGCAGCAGTCTGAGTGTCAGTAGTAGTATTACTAGTTACAGCAGATTCCGACTGTCTCCAGCGAAGATCATCCACCTCGCTTTGGAGCTGTCCAATGCGAGCAGTGATGGCTTGTCTTTGCGGCTCATCAATGATACGAGCAGCAACACCCTCACCAGTGATCGGTGTTTCAAAAGCCCGTGTAGGCTCTGGAGTAACCATGCTTCTCTCAAGCTGAGCCAGATCATCCAAAGCTTTCTGAGCATTTACCTGTAGCTCATCTGCCCTAACAGCAGGAGATACATCAGGAGTAGCTTCAGGGGTAGGCTCAGGAGTCTCAGCTTTTCTTCCAAAGCGTTGAATGAGAGCACCAGCACCGCCACCAATGGCAGCTCCAATAGGAGCACCAATGATGGTGTTAAGCACCCTGTCAAGACTCATCGGGCCGGTGTTTGCTTCTTCTCTGGTAACAGGTTCAACAAAGCCTGAGAAAGCCCCTTGAGCTGCACCTTTCTTAGCCAAGGTGGTAGCTAAGGTAGCTCCCCTTAGAGGGGCTACAACAGCCGTAGGAAGGGCTACAGGGTCAAGGATGTTACCCACCAAGCTACCAGCAAAACCAGCAACAGGGTTATTAGCTGACAGAATATCAGCAGCTTCACGCTGTGCTCTGATGTCCTCAGTGTCAACCATTCCAAGCATCTGCCCAATACCTTGAGCAGAGCTCTTTAAGCCTTGCACAAACTGAGCACCGAAAGCTTTACCAGCACCACTCTCCGAAAGAAAAGCAATGATCTTGTCATCACTATAGTTATACTTTCTGGCAGTTTCAATGTCAAAGCTTTTTTCTTGTGCTAGGTAGTCTGCAATCTCTTTCTTTGAATACCCATATTTCAGAGCTTCTGTAAGAAAATCAGCCATTATCGTTGTCCTCTAAGTTGACGCTGCCTTTCTCTCTCAAGATATTGTTGCTCTTCCATGGCTCTTTGTTGTGCTCTTTTTTGTTGAAAGTATCTTCCAACTTCAGGGGAGAAATTCATACGCTGTCCTTCAACCATCTCTTGATATTCTCTATTGAAAGCTGCTTCTAAATCAGAGTTTGCTTGGACAGTTTGCGTAGGCTGGGCTGCTTGAGGAACAGTAGAAGTTTGTCCTCTATTAGCAATCTCAGCTAAAGAAGGAACATTACCTTTGTTTTTGTTCTTATCACCACCACCAGTGTCTTCTTCTTGAATCTTAAGCTTTTTCTTCAAAGCGTCTTCTTCAACAAAAGCACCTCCGCTTTGCCATTCTTCAAGAGTATATGACTTGTTTGTTCCACTTCCAATAATCTTGTTACCAACCCCCCTGCCAACTGGAACCATTGTAAGCTTGCCAGTTAGATCAGTATAAGGAATAGCACCAATAGCACCTTGAAGTTTTTCCTGACCAGCTCTCAATAAAGAAGCTTGAGAAGATACCTCAGTGCTCGCTGCATTTCTTTCAAGAACTCTAATCTTACGCTGCTCAATATCAGCTTCTGCCCTCTTAGCATCAAGCTGTCTTTGAATACCAGCAGCTCTTTCTTTATTTCCTGAGTTAAGCGCAGCAGCCAGTTGCTCTTCAAGAACAAGCTGATCTTGTTTAATCTTAGCAATAGCTTCTCTCTTAGCCTCAAGCTCCAACGGGAACAGCTCAGCTTCTTGAGCAGCTTTAGTTTGTCTCAAGCCAAGCTCAGACAAAGCAATGTCGCCACGCTGACGATCAAGACGAATCTGCTCTTCAGTTTGCATAGCCTTCAAGCCAGCATTACGAGCCATCAGAGCATCTTGGGTCAAGCCTCTACGAGCAAGCTCTTGAGACAAAGCACCATACATGTCAGCATCACTGGTCAAGCCCATGCCTTGGACAGTACGCATAGCATCATCAATGCTCTTTGCTCTCACTTCATCAGCAGTCATGCCGCCCATCAAGCGACCAACACCGTAGCCCAAGCCAGCACCAGCGTTACCACCAAGAGAGACAACTTGTTGAAGCAAGCCTTGAGAACCAATCTGAGCAGGAGAAGCCATCAAGCCAGAAAGATATTGCTGCCCAAGCTGTTCTTGCGTGGGCATGTTAAACAACGACATCACATCACTAGCCATTATCTTTCTCCTTAACCTTCATAGTTGCCGTTGAACATAGGAATAGTGCCCTGACCACCATAGCCAAATACATTAGCAGGGCCAAACATTCTCATTTGTTGTTGAGCTTGGTAATAAGGATTACTTTGATTAGCAAACATACCACTCAAAGCCAAGCCACCACGCTGAAGCATATTAGCACCAGCCAAGTTGCCAGCAAGGTTTGCTTGAGCAGCACCTAAGCCACCTTGCAACAGAGCCTGAGCTTGTGCATTACCAGCCATAACACCAGCTTTACCAATGTCAGCACCAGTGGTCAAAGCACCCATGCCAAGCTGTTCCACACCAGCACCAGAGCTAAACAAGCCAGTGCCACGGGAGATAAGCTTGTCAATAATGTTCTGACCATACTGAGTTCCTTCAGCAGCAATCTGAGCATTAACACGCTCACGAGCCAGCTGACGAGCATAGTCATCAGGGTTCACCAAACCAGAAGCATCACCAGCACCAACAGCACCAGGGGTAACACCCAAGCCAATGCGACCAGAGCCCAGAGCAGCTTGACGAGCAGCAATGTCTTCAGCTTGTCTGGTTGGCTGAAGAAGGCCCATCTGTTGCTCAACATATCGCTGAGCTTCTGCTTCAGGGGTAGTGCCAGAGAGCTGACCAAGCGTAGACGAAGACAGCCCATAGAGCTGATCTCTAAAGGCTTGTAAACGAGGGTCAAGCTCATAGCCAGCTGTCTGCCTCTCTGTGTCAAAGAAGCTTCTACCAAAGCCAGAGGTGATGCTATAAGGACGAAACTTAGCAGCCTCTGCTGCTTCTCGTCCAGCTTGTAGCTGAGCCTGAGCTGCATTGCTTGCTGCATCAGAGGCCATCATGCCACTTAGGAGATTACCTCCAACCATAATGGCTGCGCTAAAAGGATCAAATGCCATTTATATCTCCTTAGTTACCGATGGCAATCCAATGGAAAGCACCCGTGCCTCCGTTGGTTCCTGGCGTGAAGCCAGAGGTGTTATAGCCTGCAATGTAATGTTCCCAGTTACCAGTTGGAGTGGACACCACACAGTAAACATTGTTAGGGAAAGTTGTGGGGAAAGAAACACTACTCCAGCTAGACTGATAGCCCCATTGAATAATCAACCCACCAGGAAGCTTTTGATAGCCACTTTGTCCAAGGCTCTTAGCAAAGTCAGTCAGAGCAGACAAAGTGATTGCTCCCGTGCTTCCGTTAACAGAAGTGACACCTCCGTTAGCAGCAGTGGTGGCTGTCGTGGCAGAGGTAGCTGTAGCAGCGTTGCCAGTGATGTTAATGGCCCAAGTGCCAGAGGCTCCCGTGCCTGTAGGAGAAGGAACATCAGTGCCAATAGCCAACCCCAGAGCAGTACGAGCTGCTGAAGCAGTGGTGCTACCAGTGCCTCCAGTGGCTACAGGAATGACATCGGTGCTATCCACCTTGGTAGCCACTGCCGTAGCAATGGCGTTAAACTCATCGTCCAGCTCTGTTCCTTTAATCACCTTGGCAGGGTTGCCAGTGGTGTAGCCATCTTTGACAGCAAAATTAGTTAGCTTTGTGTAGTCACTCATTAGTAACTCCGTCCTAGTTTAGTAAAAATGTCCATCTTCTGAATGCTCAGGGGAGCACCATTGACAGTGGCTTCAAAGCCAATCTGAACCACCTTACCTTGTCCACCAAGAGGCGTGTTAATCGTATCAACAAAGACACCAGAGGAATACTCTGCAATGTTATACTCAGAGATGTTATACTCTGCTGGTGTTCGGGTGTCTAAGCTGGCAGGAAAGCTATCATAGCTATCGTCATAATCAAAGCCAAGCTTCAATACAATGGTTTGACCACCACCACCAATCATGACAACACCCACCTTCTTAACAATCTTGTTAACAGTTGGCTGTTGGAAGTCAAAGTAGGTGGTGTAGTAGATGAAAGGATAGCTTGAGCCGTTATCGGTGTAGCCGTAATATTCACCAATGCCGTTAGTCTTTCCAATGTAAAGAGAGCCATCTCTGTTAGCAGAGAAGGCATAAGCTTGATAGCTGTCCCAAGAGGTCACACGGGCAGCCCCATCAGGCAGCGGTGCTCTCATGTCAAAGCAATACACCACAGGGGTGCTAGTTCCCGGTAGGCTCAACAGATAGAAAGCATTCTTCTGAGAGAAGCAGCTACGAATCTCATTGACATTGGTGTTAGCAAGGTAGGCATACAAGTCATCTCTGATGTTCTTAGAGATGTCAGTCATAGGCATACTCTTCTCTTGCACCACACGCCCCAGGCTTCTGAGACCAGAAGGAGTGAGGAAGAGCAGATCGTTACCAGTCTTCTGAATGCTATCACGAGCAACACAGCCAACTCCAGGAATCACATCATCTACGAACATCGTAGAAGGAGTGCTGAAGTTGTCATCATTGCCACGAAGGATGATGATGTTGCTTCTAAGGAAGACAATGATGAAGCCGTTATGAGCAGCCAAGCCTACAATCTCATCAGAGTTGTTAGGAAGCTTGGCATTGAGGTTCATAGAACCAGCAGAGCTGCTCCCGCCAGTGTTAAAACTAGGGAAGTCTACATCCGCAATGTCTGTGCTCCAGTAGAGCGTAGTCTTGTTGTTATCACTACGAGCTACCCAAAATCTTCCATAAGCTGCAAGCACACAATTAGGGCCATTAGAAGCACCAGTGCCAAACACAGGAGAAGAGAAGGAGCCAGCATGGCCAGAATGGTTGACCAGTTTGTCACACACAGGAGAACCCGTATGACGAGAAAACATTACAGGCTCATGGCCTTGTTGAACCATCAAGCAATGATCATACAAAGAAGCCATCTGCCAGTTGCTGGCTGTGATGGTCATGGTGGGAGTCATGTCTGTTAGAGCTCCACTAACACCATTCCTAAAAATCTTATTGTTTCCTGCGCTGATGTATTCAATGGTTCCATCAGCATTCAAGTATTCAAAGATGCTTCTGATGGGAGAACCAGACAGAGCAGAGCTACCAGAGGTAGTCCTCATTGTCCACCCCTTACGAGCCCCCAGTCTGCCATACTTATCAATGACACAGTTGGAAGCTCTCAATGCAAAACCATCAGACAGCAATGCTCCGCTTTCCTGGGTGTTAAGCCCATAAAAGCCAGGAGCTGCTACAGATGCGCTTTGGAGTTCTTTCATACAACATTCCAAGTAGTGTCTTCAGGGTGACGAGCTGCATCATAAGCAATCTCATCAGCAAGAGAGGAGCGACCAGCACCGTAAGCATTCATGCTAGAAGTGCCTCCATCCTCTCCTCGTTCCTCAATGGCCTTAGCCACAGCCAACAAGAACACAGGTTGGTTAGGAACAACAATCTTATCAGTGTTGTTTACAAGCTCAGTTGGGCGAAGAACGCAATTGAAACGAAGCTCATAAACACCATCAGGAATCGGATAAATATCAACTTGAGTATCGCCATCAGCAGACACACCATTGAAGTTGTAATATTGAGGAGAGCCTCTAGAGGGGCTCATGTTGAGAAACTCGTTGTTAAACCAGCTAGAGCTCTTATAAGTCATAAAGCGGTTGCTGGTGTCATTAACAACATCAAGAATGTTAAAGTTGTTCTGAGAGCCATTAAGCTCATAGTTGAAAGTGTCAGCAACAGTGGTCAAAGTGAGAGTGGTTCTCAAAGCACTCCACTGCCAAGCATCTTCAACTTCTTTCTTAGCATCATTAACAAAGTCACCAATCAGCTTGCTATAGCTGGTCTGAGACACAGAAGTCACTTCTCGCTCTCTGAGCCTTCTGAGCACCTTGTTAACCATTTCTAGATAAGTCATCTTAATTCCTTAAGCATAACATATAAGTATTATAACACATAAATAGTTATTAGTCAATACTTATAAGTATTATTTATAGCTTTAAATGTAACTTAAGAGTTACCATTTAACCTTGTCGGCCCAGTAGGCGGCACTCATCTTGCCTTTGGCAATGTTGCTGGCATGGCGAGCCTTAAAGCTTTCTCTTCTCTTTCTGTAGCTTGCGCTCTCGCCTTCCTTCTTAGGGCTGCCTGACACCCCTTGCTGTCCAAAGCGGATGGTTTTAACCTGATCGCCTTGCTTAGCCACCACCACATGGCTCTTGGTTGGGTGGTTGGGAGTGCGCTTAGGTTTGTTATAGCCGGATACACCAGCTCTTTCAAGTCTACTGTCTTTCATCTGTATGCCTTCACTTTCTGAGCAATCTTCTTGGGCTGAGCTACAAACTGCTTTCCTTTGGCATTGCCAGCAGCTTTAGCTTTGTTAGTGGCTGCTTTCTCAGCAGGGCTTAGGGCTTTCCAAGCAGCTTCAGGAAGGTATCTCTTCTTTCCCTTAGAGGGCTTCCCATCGCTGGTTGTCCACTTCTGGGCTGTCCAATCCTTCAAGCTTTGTTGTGGCTTCTTCATTTATACCCACCTCCCTTAGCCTTATACTCCCTTGCCAGCATCTGTGCCTTACGAGCACTCCATTCACCTGGGTCACCACCCTTAGAGCCAGCTTTAATCTTCTCAAAAAGCTTCTTCCTCATGGTGGGTTTGGTGTAGTTTCCAGCAGCATTCACCTTGCTCTTTGTCATATATGCCCTTTAAACAGCTTTAAACCCCCTTTTTAGCCGACTTCTCAGCGAGGTAAGGGGTAGGTAGTCACTTGCTCTTTTTTGCCTTGGAGGGCTTTTTAGCCAGTCCTGCCATGCTTAGGCCCATAGCAATGGCTTGCTTCTGTGGAACCCCTTCTTTACGCAGTTTGCTAATCTTATCGCTTGCTGCTTGCTGTTTCCCCTTCTTGGTGTAGGGGTATTTCTTTCCATCAACCATTGGCATATTAAGCTCCTAACATCATAAGTCGTTCATCTTGTCTTCTTTTGACAAGCCCTGGGAGAATTTTCCCTGCTGCTTTAGTCCAATCCATCAGAGCATCTGCTGCCCCTTGGATGTCCCCTCTGTTGTATTTTTGCCTCACTGTGCTTCTCTGGAGGTTTCCAAGTCCTACATTGAAGGCAAAAGAAACAAGGCTGTCCAAGTGGCCTTGATTGTTAGCAGCATTAGGGCACATCCTAAGAACCCCTCTAACAAACCCTGCAAGGTCTTTCCTGAGAATCTCATCCACTTCCTCCATGCTCAATGTCCTGTCCCAGCCTTCAGGGATGGGCAAAGACAGCCTTTGCTCAAAAGGAACTTTGATGTGGCTCTGGTCAATCACATGACCAACCCCCACAGTCCACAAGCGAGCAGGACACCTATAAGGCTTCTGTCTCACCCCCTCGTGGTGTTTAATTGTCTTTAGAGCTTTCTCGCTAATCATTTCTTAAAGGCTTGTGTTCCAAACCAGAAGCTTACAATGGAAGCCCAGATAAGCTGAGTGTCATCGTCCCACAGCAACTCAAGAGCAACAGTGAAGTCTACCCCTGTCTTCCAAGCATACAGGAAACCAAACACCTCAACAAACATAAACATCACATACATACCATAGGTGATGGCACTGCGGGTGAAGGCTCTAGCATCAATCACCCACTGAGAAGCCCCCTTACCAATCTCAATGTCATGGCTGTAAAGGGCTTGTCTTTCCTGAAGAGCAATGCCAGCCATGTCTACATTAGCTGTAATCTGGAGCTGGTCTGTATGGATGTGCTCAATGCGCTCTTGAATTTCTAAGCCAGCCTTCTTAAGAGCCAGCTCTCGTTCCACCTGCATCTGAGCCAAAGCCAGCTCATGCTTTTTGTCTTTGCTGTCTTGCCACAAGTCAAGGAGCTTAGGCAGACCACCTGCCAAGAACGAAAGGAGAGAGGAGAGAAGAGTTAACATATCACTTAATGAAAAACAGAATGAAATAAACAGCAGACACACTGATGAGCAAAGCTAAAATGCCTACACTTCCCCAGGTTAAAATATCCTTTACCAGTTGTAGCTTTCTTTCCCTGGCTCGTTTAGCAGCAAGCTCCTGTGCCTTCTGCTCTTTCACTAGCCTTGTTCTTTCAGCTACAATGCGCTCCCATGTGTCCCCTTGGCCTGAGTAGATGAGCATTTCTTTGACATACTTCTCAGCTTCTTCTAGTTCTTTTAGAGCCATGATGTTTTGCATGGCCTGTCCTGTTGCACTCCCTGAGAAGGTTTTCTTTGTAGCTAGTTTGTTATTCTCTTGAACAGCTTTCTCTTTTAAATCAAAGAAGGACATAATTTGAGGGGCAAGACTCTGTATATCTTGGCCTACCTCAACAGCCTGCTTTACAACATCAATTGCTGCACGAGCTCCTGCAATTAGAGCAACAACCTCAAGCATCTTTCTTCATGCCCCATAGAGCACTCATGGCGGTGATAAGTGCTCCGATCCAGAGGAGAGGCTTGGCAGCTTTAGCAATCCATTCCAAAACAACAAAGGCTCCTTGCAAAGCATCGAAAGCCTCCACCATGTGACGAGTGTTCCTATCCACTTCATCAACTTTGTTCTCTACAGCAATAAGCCTCTCATAAATTTGAGCGTGACTAACCTCTTCCATGCTTAGTCTCCAGATGCTTGGCGCAAAGGCTCAAGATTCTCATTCGTCCAAAAAGTCTTAGCCAACATGATACGCAAATGCTCTTTGTTACGAGCAACAGTATCAGCCCACTCAGCATCTTCCATGCCATCTGGCTTGCCAGCGTTGATTAGGTTCACCGAGTCCATAGCCGCCGAGTAATGGCGAGCGATTTCTTCAGCGGTGGGTTGCTCCACAGGGGCTGCGACTTCAGTCATTTTCAGGCTCCTTTCAGGGTTGCAAGTTCGGCTTTCATCAAGTCGAGTTCGGATTTCAGTTCTTGGATGGCTTTGATGAGCATGGGAACGAACACGCTGTACTTCACCTGTTTGGTGGTTGTGCCAAGGTCGTTACCTTCAACATCAGTATCAGGAACTTCATCAACCATGCCGGGGAACACCTGCTCCAACTCTTGTGCAATCACACCAATCTGCTTGTGCGTTTGACCTTCTTTGAAGTTGTAATTAACCACCCGCACTCGCATCATGTCAGCCAACTTTGGAGAAGCATCAACGATGTTCTCTTTCAGTTTGATGTCGGAGATTGCGCCGTAACTGTTATTGGTGTTTGTGACATTACCATTGGTTGTAACATTAAAAGACAAAGTACCTGCTGTTGGGCTTGTTGCACCATACCAACCCGTATAAAGCGAACGGCCAGTTCCAGCCGCCGCCCCGCTGTATGAGTTGACAACATCGCTTCCAGCACCCCCAGTATTGTAAAAATACCATGCGCCAGCAGTGTTGCAATGCGCCCTCGGATTCCCATCCCCATCCGACAGCACGATGTTGTTGCTGGAGGTGGTAATGTTGAGGCCACCTTGGTTGCCGTTGTAGCCGCCAAGGATGGTGTTCTTTGCACCTGTGGTTACATGGTATCCCGCACCTGAGTTGTTACTCGTGCCAACAAAGGTGTTGCCAGTGCCAGATGCGTTGTATCCAGCCTGAGCACCGACATAAACATTGTCTG
>JACCED010598872.1_pt1 | contig 20809 bp, 12 predicted proteins | sample 7455021 | NCBI WGS metagenome assembly JACCED01 (sample SAMN15323456, study PRJNA562643) | freshwater metagenome | isolation source: river surface water | place: USA:Blue River Watershed | collected 2017-08-19
GAGTGGGGTTAGTCTGAATTTCCTGCTGGATGATGTTCCTCAACTCCAGCACGGGTGCCTGAAGAATCATCAGACTCTGCTGCAGTTGCGGCGCAAGAACCTGCTGCTGCGACAGACTCTGCGTTTGGTTGAGGCCAGCCATGGCCCGCTATTGTACCCAACACTCCAACACGCACAAGCAAAACTCAGGCCACAGCCCTGTGAAATCTTTTGCTAGTCCCCTTTTATTTTTCCGCTCATGCCATCCGCTGGATTCACAGGACCCATCCCCCGGTTGCGCAATCGGCCGCGTCGGCAACATAGCGGTTTACTCGGCTTTGGGCATGGATGCGGATGGCAAAAAAGACGCGTTTGGAATCTGGATTGAGCAGGACGAAGGAGCCAAGCTCTCGATGAATCGGCTACAAAACTGACTTGCATGGCCCTGCCTAACATCACTCGGAAATAGAAGAATTCGCCGATTAGATAGAGTGCCGCGCTAAGCAAATTTGGTATCAAATTTAGTGCGGGATGTTTTTCAGATCAGCTCGCTAATCCCAAAAAGTGAAGTCAAGAGTCAAGCAAACCAGCCCGTGCACAGGATTTCGAACACCGCCAAACTCATTTCAAGCCTGCCGTTTTCACCTTACCGGGTATCCCCTGTGGGGTGGTTGTGGGTTGAATTGATACACCCATTTTAAATGGCCGGCCAATCGTTGTCTGATTTCACCCGCATGTTCTCGGAACAAAAACTGATCCCCGAGGCCGTGAAAAGCCACCAACTGCTTTGCCAATTGCTTGGTGGGCTATTGCTTTTTGGCGCATCATCGATGGGCGCCACAGGTCAGGCTCAGCAACCAGGGGCGGTTCTGCCCGAAAAACACCAAACCCTCCTGAAGGAGCACTGCTTCTCATGTCATGATGAGGAAAAGCAGAAGGGGAAATTCCGGATCGATAACCTCGCCTTTTCGATCTCAGACAATTTGAGCGCCGAGCGCTGGCAGAAGGTTCTTAACGCCCTGAACTCTGGAGAAATGCCTCCGGACGACCAAAAGCAGCCACCGAGCGCTGCGAAAGCAGATTTACTTGAGGATCTCGCCAAGGTGATGGTGGAAGCACGCCGCAATCTTGCCGACACACAGGGCGTCACCGCCATGCGCCGACTCAACCAGCGGGAGTACGGTAACACGCTTCGCGATCTGCTTGGCGTGACGATGAATGTAAGCGAGTTGCCAGCGGACAAAAATGCGTCGGGCTTCGATACGGCCGGCACGAACCTTTTCATGTCCGGCGATCAGTTCGAACAATATCTCGATGTCGGCCGGGCTGCGGTGGAGGAGGCGTTTGAGCGCCACGACCACGCGGCGCTCGTCAAGAAGGAGCGCTTTGAAGCCGAAAAAGGCCTGCTCGAAAGGGTCAGCAAGTCCCTCAAGCAACGCATCGAATATCGGCTTGCATACAACAAATGGACAAAGGCTGTCGACAAGGCGGCCGCGCTTCCTTCAAACCACGACGCCGTGGCAGCTGTCCGCAACGCCAACAAGGGTCGGTCGCCGCATTTGTTTTATCATTCGTGGGCGGAAATCACCGGCGCTCCGTCTCCCGAGGAGTACGGATTCAAGGACGCCCAAGATGCCAGTCAGCTGGCCTCGGACGGAACTTGGAACAGGAACGTCCCTTATCAATCGTGGTTTCTGTCCCAACCCGAAAACCAGACGGGCGCTTGGCTCACAGTTGGAGACAATTCGGTCAACTCGTACTTCAGCTTCCATGTCAATGGCTGGCCCGCGGGCGATTATATTTTCCGCATTCGGGCTGCGGCTTCGGACAAAGTGCCCGCGGAAAGACGCTTCATCGAGTTCGGGCAGGGCAGCGGAAATCCCTTCAGCCATGACAACACTTGCATGGTCACCGGCACGCTCACCGAGCCTCAGATCATCGAGATTCCAGTCACACTCACGGCGAAGGGAATCCGGACCTTTTTTGTGCGGGAACGTGGAACGCATGACAACGACAACCAGCCGAATTTGAAACAAAACGTCGGCATTCAGGAAAATGGCGTGGGCCTCGAGTTCGCCGTGTGGCTGGACTGGGTCGAGGTCGAGCGCTTGCCGGCAAAGCCGCCCGCGCCCGGCATGCAGGCGATTTCCCAAGTGGTGGGTGACGCCAGAAGCAACATTCCTTCCGCCGACCTGAATCAGGCGTTGGAGCGTTTTTGCATCGAAGCGTTTCGCGGCCACTCTCCAGCGCCCGGTTTTCTGAACCGACTCGCGCAGCTTTACGCCGACCGGCGAAGCCAGGGAGCAAACCACCGTCAGTCGCTCGCGGAAACCCTTGCACTCGTCCTTTCCTCGCCGCGCTTTTTGTATTTGAACGAGCCCACCGAAGCACCCCGGCCACCCTCCGAGCCGCAGTCCTCGCCGCTCGCAACTGCAGTCGAAAGCAGCCGCAATCTTGGCGCGCGCGACTTGGCGACGCGTTTGTCTTACTGGCTTTGGAGCGCCCCTCCGGACGCGGAGCTGCGCGCCCTAGCTGCAAGCGGCGCCCTCCTGCAACCGGACATTCTCCACGGACAAGCCGTGCGATTGCTGGATGATCCGCGATCCAACGGTTTCCTGCGCCCGTTCCTACACCAGTGGCTGCGGCTGGACCGTCTGGATTTTTTCCGGTTCAACAACCTCCTCTACCCGGATTTTGACGAGGGCACCAAGGAAGCCGCCCGCACTGAAGTCTATGAAACTTTCGCCCATGTACTGCGAAACAATAGAAGCCTGCGCGAGCTATTGAAATCAGACTACGTGGTGGTGAACGGACTGCTTGCCGGTTTTTATAAACTGCCCGGCGTCATCGGTGACGAGTTTCAAGTTGTAAAGCTGCCAGCGGATTCGCCGCGCGGAGGGTTGCTTGGCATGGCGGCCATCCACGGGATGGGCAGTAACGGGGAGCACTCCAGCCCCATTGAACGCGGCGCGTGGGTTCTGCGCAAAGTCCTCAACGAACCGCCACCCCCCGCGCCAGCCAATGTCCCTCAACTGAGCCGCCTTGAAAGCAAACTCCTCACCACCCGCGAACGTCTTCTCGCCCATCAGGAGCAACCGCAATGCGCAAGTTGTCACCGTAAAATTGATCCCATTGGCTTCGGTCTGGAGAATTTTGACGCTGTGGGCCAGTGGCGCACGCAGGATTCCTACGAACGTCCGGGGCAGGGCCGCAAAACGTGGGAGATTGAGCCTGCAGGCGCTTTCTACAAGGGTCCCGCCTTCGCCACGTATCACGAATTGCGGGACATCATTCACTCCAGGGTCGGAGACTTTTCACGAGCCCTTAGCGCCGCACTGATTCAATACACACTGGGCCGCCCACTGAGTTTCCGGGACGAGCCGCTCATCGACCACATGGTCTCGGAGGCCGCGCAGCAGGACTTCGCGTTGCGCTCCTTTGTTTTCACTCTGGTTCACAGCAACGAGTTCCGCTCCAAATAAGCACCAAGCTGACCGCCTCAAAGCCTATGATCAAACGCCGCCAATTCCTTCGTTCCAGCGCGGCCACGCTGGCACTTCCGTTTTTGGAATCCTTTGGATTCCGAAAATTCGCAGCGGCCGCCACTTTACCTGCTCCGGCGAAACGCCTCGTTTTTATCGCCATGGGCTACGGCGTCACTCAGGAAACCTGGTTCCCTGACCGCGCCCACACGGGTGCAGGTTTCCCTCTCCCGCCCGGGCTTGCGCCGCTTGAGCGCCATAAAAGCGACATCACCGTTGTACAAGGTCTGGCCAACCGTTACTCCGAGGACGCGCACGCTGGCAGCACCTTCTGGCTCACCGGCGCCAATCCGCACGAAGGAGGAGCGGTCTTTCACAACGGCATCTCTGCCGACCAGGTTGCCGCTGCAGCTTTTGGCAAAGAAACCCGCTTTGCTTCTCTCCAACTCAATGGAACTGACAAAGACCTCTCGGGCCCGGGCCACGGCCAGGGATCGTCTTTGGCTTGGGACAGCCGCGGCAAACCGGTTGGTGGACAAAATTCCCCTCTCGCGGCGTTCAACCGGCTCTTTTCAGCGGAAAACATGTCGGTCGAACAGTTGCGGCTCCGCTTGTCACAGAAGCGCAGCCTCCTTGACACCGTGCAGGAGGAGGCCAGGGATTTGCAGCGCACGCTCGCAAAAGTAGATTTGGAGAAGCTTGATGAATATTTCCAGAGCCTTCGTGAAATTGAGCTGCGACTCGCAAAGGATGAGCAATGGCAGTCCGTGCCAAAGCCAAAGCCGCCGCTCGAGCAGCCTCCAGATGGCCCGAATGGCCGCGAAGAAATCCGGCTGATGTACGACCTCATGATTGCGGCACTCCAAACGGACAGCACCCGTGTAATCACCTACCGCCTGCCCATCTCCAATTTGCTCTCCAGCCTCGGAGTCAAAGTCGCGGCCCACGACATGAGCCACTATAATCCAGGGGAGCGCATGGAGGCCTCCCAGAAGCGGGACGCAGCCAATGCCGATCTGCTTGCGGGTTTGATCGACAAACTAAAAGCCGTGACCGAGCCAAACGGCAGCCGGTTGTTTGAGCATACGAGCATCGCGTTCGGCAGCAACATAAGCACCGTTCACAATCTTACCAACTGCCCAACGCTTCTCACCGGCGGTGGTTCCGGAATCAAACTCGGCCACCACCTTGTTGCCTCAAAAGACACCCCCTTGTGCAATGTTTGGCTAACGCTGCTCCGTGGCTCCGGTCTGAAGCTCGAGCGACACGGCGACAGTTCAGGGGAGCTCAAAGAATTGATCGCGTGAGAAAGGTGGACCGCACCTGAACTCATCGGGATGGATGCCTTCGTGCACAGCATGAATGATCTGTCTGGAACCCCTCGCGCGCCGTAATTCTCGTGAAAACGTTTTCGCCCGATTTGCGCAACTCGCGCGCGCGGGATCGTCGCAGGGCGCGCTTCAAGGTTGCCTGAATACCCCAAAAAGTTTGCAGGCAATGAGGATGGGGTTCATGGCGTGTGCTTGTCAGGGATTTCGCTTGGGAGCCGCGTCCGGGGCGATCTCGCTGCCGTGTATATGCTGCCAAATGCGCCCGTGGTCCTTCGAAACAGCGGCGGCGAGCGGGCTGGTAGGCGGGGTCATGGCGCTTCCCGATTCACCTCGAAATAGCGGGACGTCGACAGGCCGGTCGCGCCTTCACGCACGCGGATCCGCCACGCCCCGGGTGAATCGTTGCGGGCAATGTCGGCCTTGATCGAGAGCTTGCCCTGAGCGGCCCCGTAAGCGCCGCTGAACTCCGCCTCGCGGCCGGCGGGGTCGGTGATCTCCACGGCGACGGGGATCACGGCCGGGACGGCATTTCCAGACGCATCGGCGACCGTCACCGTCACCTCGATAACATCGCCGAGCTTCGCCTTCGCTGGGGCATGGATTTGGACCTGCTCCACGGGGCGGGATGTCGCCAGAAACAGCCCGCCTTCGCATGGCCCCAGCTCCACCGACCACCGCGTTGCGCCATCGCGCTCAGTGGTGCGGACTTTCCGCTCAGCCACGAGGTCGTAGACGTGCATGCCGATGCGATCAAGGCGGATTGAGGCTTCGCTGGGCAGCCCATTTTCCATCACGAGTCCATGCTGGCCGACGTAGGAGCCGAACGTCCGCCGGTCGTTCATCACAAACAAGTAGTCGGAGTTTCCATCCGTGCGAACGCGGGTCAGGATCTCTGCGTTGTCACATTCCGCGAACCGGGAATAGCGCGCGTCGAGTTGCTCACGCAGCCGGGCGGCGTTGGCCCGGATCGCGGCCGCGTCCTCGGCGGCTTTCTTCGTGCGGGCGTATCGCGGGATGACGATATCCGGCTTGATGGCGGGTGCGAGGTTGGGGTCGCCGATCACGATGCCGCCGCGTTTCTGGAAGGAGAGGATCCGCTTCGCGACCGGCGCCGTCAACACGTCGCAATCGACGAGCACGAGCACCTTGTAGGCGTCGAGCCCCTCCGCAAGCAGCGTCTCCTCGAAGATGACCCGCGGCTGGAGCTGGGCGTGCAGGAGCGTTAAGTATGCCTCGTCCTGCCCGTATCCATAGCTGCCGCGCCGCGCAAATATCTGGGAGGAGAAGCTGTCGAGGTAGGCGACGTCGGTGGGCCTGTCGGCGATCTGTAGGAGCGCCGGACCGAGCCGCGGCAGAAGATCACGGTGCAGCCGGCGGAATTCGGTCTGCAGGTCGGGCTGCGTGAATTTGTAAGCATGAGTTCCGTCGGTCGGCACGAGCGCTGACCAGCCGTGATACATGAGTCCGTTCACCGGTCGCGAAACCATCGCCCAGAACGCCCCGCGCAGGTGCATGGGTGATATCGAGATGTAGGCGGCGTCGGGGTCGTGATCGTCGAAGGGCGAGCGGATCCGGTCTGGACCCGCCGTGAGCGGTGCGCTAGACGAGCGATACCAGAAGAGCTGCGTCATCTTCATGACCCGCGGCTTTTGCGGGGAGACCTTGGCCATTCCGAACACCTCGTCGCAGAAGTAGCCCACCCGCTGCGGACTCTGCTCGGTGTAGGTCCACTGCGACAGCACGTCCACCTCACCCCCGCTGCCGCCGATGCTCGGCACGCGGATGGCTGGGTCATACCACGTCCAAATCCCTTCGCGTGCGGTTGACTTTAGGCCGCGGTGCAGGGCGGTGTGAAGGCCGTTCCAGCCGTCGCCCGCCGTCCAGAACCAGCGGTAGAACTTCAGGACGGGATGGTCGTCGGGGATCACCCGGTCGGCCGGAAAATCTTTTATGCCTTTCCAGAGCACGCCCGTCTTGGTGACGACTTCTTCCGGGATGTCCACGCCGGCGAATGCCCGGTAGGCGTCGCGGTCCGGCTTCGCGAAGCTGATTTCCGAATCGTCGCGCACCTCGGAGTTGACCAAAGCTGCGACGAACGCCGGGTGCTGGCCGTAGGCCTGCCCAACGCTCTTGCCGACGTTCTCGGAAAACTCCGCGAGCCCAGGCAGCGACGCGTTGCAGTCGTGCCTCGCGTAGGGTTTTCCGTTTCGATCAACGCGGGCAAGCTCGGGCAGACTTTTCAGGAGACGCCCCGGCTGTATTTCGGCCGCGATCCCAAAGTCGTTCGCCAGAGCCGTGTCGAGGATGCGTTGCGTGGCCTCGAGAGCTGGGCCGCCCGGGACGACGGGTTTCTTGGCGGACCAAACGGCGGCGGTGTCGGCATGGATCCCGAGGCAGGCGGTGAAACCCAGCGTCTTGAGCCGGGACAGTTCGCTTGCAAAGGATGAGCCGCCGATGCCCCACATGACCACCGGCATCCGGTGCGGAAGCGGCCGGGGCACCAGTTTCAGCGGGAGGCTGGCGCTCACCTCGGTTGATGGTTCGCCGGGCAGGGTGAGCAGCGCACGGGCCGTGTAGTCGTCGGGCCGCAGCCGGGTGTCGAACTCGTGGAAAAGGGTGTGCGTCTTTCCGGGCGGGATTTCGGGAACCGGCGCCGCCTCGCTGGCGCCTCCCAGCCCAAGAAGTTTTAGCGATGCGCCGCGCAGGGGCTGCGGCTGAAGGTTACTGATGACAACCTGAATGCGTTGCGGCGGTTCGCCGCGTACGAAGACGTTGCGGGCGGATTCGAGACGGATCGTCGCCGCCCCGAACTCCAGAACCCCGGTGCACAGCCGCACCTCGTCAATCAGGCCTGCGAACCCGCCATAATTGCTCCCGACACGGTCGCCGATGCTCAGCGCGTTGGAGCCGGGCGCGATGCCGCGGCGGCCCGGTCGCACGACGACGCCAGCCACCGAGCCATCCCGGTAGAACCGCACCGTCCCCGCGCCGTCGTAAGTAAACGCGACGTGGTGCCACTCGTCGGCCGCGAACGCCATCGGCTCGGTCGCGAACGCCTCGGAATCCTTGCCAAAACCCAAGTTGAGCACCATCCGCCGGGCGCCGGACTTCTCCGGCGCCTTAAGGAACCACTGGTAGTCGTTGTGCGACGCATACTTCTTGTCGAGCAGATAGGCCGTGCTCGAGCGGGCGAGATCCGGCTTTGCCTGCACCCACATCTCGGCCGAGAACGCTGCCGGGGGCGAAAGCGAGGGATGCGACTCGACGACCAGCGCATGACGCTTGTCGCTCTTCGGCACGCCGCAAAACGACTCGATGGCCCCGCCGAAGCGGCCTGCTGCAGTAGCTTGGGCGCCCTCGAGTTTGCCTGGCAACTTCCGCGGTCCCGAGTCGGTCGTCGCGTCCGGGCCGTCGAAGTTCCAATGGCCGATCACGTGGCTGCCGTTGGAATGCTTGCCGGTATAGGCGTTCCTCCACGGCTCGCTGACGGGGACGTCGGCGGCGTGGGCAGAATGGAGCGAGGTAAGGAGGAAAGTGGTGAGAAGTGTCAGGGTTGGCTTCATGGTCGAAAGATGCTGGCGTTTCTTTGTGAGATGTGAGTCAACGCGCCTTGCGCGTCTGTGCGACGAGTTCCTCAACCTTGCGTGTAATCTGTTCCTCGACCGTCTCTGTAAAGGGGGCGCGGTGGCCGTACTCATACATTCCGGTCACGCCTTCGTAGCCGCCTTCCTTGAGCACGCGCAGGCTGGGGATGTAGCCAAGAATGTCGTTGTTGTAGCCGCTCACCCAGGTGCTGTTCCAGCCGAAGGCCGCTTTGAACTTCAGCGAGTAGTCGGCCACCGTCTCGCCCGTAAGCGCGATCCAGGTTAGCTCCGTCCCGAAGCCCCAGACTTGGATCGGATACTTCACACGATCCGGTGTTGAGCCGAGCGTTTCGTATTGGCGGATGAAATGCTCGAACTCGCGTTTGTGGATGCCGCTGAGATTCGGCAGGCGCTGGCGGAGTTCCTCCAATGGCAGGCCGAGCTGAAAAAACAACTCCGTCTCTCCCATCGCGGCGCGAAGCGGGCCGTTGAGCGGCGTCATTTTACCCGCAATCACCTGCCGAACGGCCTCGGCTAGGATATCGCCGTATTTTGTGGCGAGCGCGGTCGCCTCGTTGTCTTTTCCACGGACGCGCGGGAGGGGGTTCGCATCTCCGCCACAGTTCTGCACGAAAAGGGCGACGGCGTCTGGATAGGATTTTTCCACCTCAATCTGAGCGAAGCCCGCGTAGTCACCGTTGATGTTAACGCCGCCGAGCGCCGTTGTATGGCACGAGTAGCCAAAAACGATGCCTTTGACTTGCCCGCCGGACTTCACAGCGATGACCGGCACGTCATGATCCACCTGAGCACCGAGCGCACGGCTTTCCGGTCCACGAGCCCGGCGCCGGTTCACCGCGACCCCGGCAAGCCCTTGCTCGAATGCGAGGTCGGCTGGCGCGAGGTTCAGGATGGCCTGCCCAATGACCTCGTCATACTTCGCATACAGACTTGCCGTGTAGCGATCGCGCAGGGCCTCCTGCTCAGGGGTGAGCTGCCAGTAGAGCCACAGCACATCGGCCGTCTGCGGGCAACTATGATTATGAGAGCAGTTCAGGATAAGCCTTTCGCGCGGGATGCCATGCTTCTCGAGCGCTTGTCTCGCGATGCGATCCACCATGGCCGCGCTCAACCCGACCAGATCCGCTGTTACGAGCACCGAGGTTGCTCCCGAGTCATCCCGCAGTGCCAGCGCCTTCACCCAGATTGGGTGATCCACCTTGCCGGTCATGCGTGCCGTGCCGGCGTATCCGGACAAAGGTACGGATTCAGTCGGCGTGATGTCCACCTTTGCTACACCAGCCTGCCAGACGCCGTGGGATGGGCATGCCACGGCGAAGGCGAATAAGGCAATGAGTACGGCTTTCATGATGATTCAGTTCAAGGTTTCCAATCGGGCGGGAAGCTCAGGGCCCGCACCTCCTTTGAGAAAGTGCCGGGATTGCCGACGACGCCCCAGAGCTTGTTTTGGACGACGAGGATCGCCGGTTCGTAGAGTGCCGACCAGATGGACTCGGTTTGCAATTGCCACCACGTCCTACCCTCGGCGGAGTCTTGCGGTCGAGGGTGGCAGCACGGACGAAAGGGCAGACGAGGCGACGGGTATGGAGTTCATGGTATCAGGGTGTTCAGTTGCGGGTCACTCGGTGCCCGAAGGGATAGCTGTCCGAAATGCGGACGGGCAGTTGGCCTTGGGGCTTTAATTCGCCGAAGAGCACTTGCACCGCAGCATCGATCGAGTCGTGGACGTCGCTAAAGGTGCAGAGGGAGAAGGCGGGCTTCGGCAGGCAGGCGATGACGTAGGGATTGCCGAGATTCAGGAAAGCGAGCTTGAGCCCTGCAGCGGCGGTGCGCTCAATGAGCGCACGATAAGGCTTCGGCACCTGGATGGCATCCTCAACGTAAGACCGCACCCGGGTGAACAGACCGAAGACCACGATTTCCGCCTGCTGTGCGGCGGCGAAGGCGCGCTCCATCTCCTCGGGCTTCATTGTGGTGGACAGCACGATGGTTTGCGCGCTCGGCATGCGGCGCTGAACCTGTTCGTTGAGCTGATGGTTCGTGGGCGAATGCTTGAAGGCATTATCCTCATCCACCGTGGCGCTGCTTCCATTACTGACAACAAGGACTTTTGCGCTGGGAGCGACCGTAAGCCGGTTCTCCAGCAGGGTGACACTTTCGCGCGCGATGCGACGGGCGATCTCGGCGCTGTCCGCCGTTGCAAAAACTTGGGGGATGCTGGAAGGGTCCACAATGCGTCGCTCGAAGAGACCGAGCTTCTCTTTTAGCTTCCACACACGCCGCACGGACTGCTCGACCTGCGCCAACGGGATGCGGCCCTGCCGGACGGCGCGGACCAGGGCGTCGATGGTGATTTTGGGATCGGACTGGTAATCCTGCAGAATGAGATCGTGGCCGGCCATGACGGTCAGGATGGCGGCTTCCTCAATCCCGTAGTTGTCCTTGATGGGCTTCATCGTCAAGCTGTCGGAAAGGATGACGCCCTCGTAGCCGAGCCTCTCACGCAACAAGCCAGTAACAATTTTGCGCGATAGCGTGGCTGGCTTTTTCTCTGAATCGAGCGCGGGGTAATGGCAATGGTTTGTGCAGATGACGCGCGCCAGGCCTTGATGAATGAGTTCAGCAAATGGGCGCAGTTCCACCGCCTCCAGCTCCGCCAGCGTGCGCTCCGCCAAAGGCATCTCGATGTGGGAATCGCCGCGCGTGGCACCGTGACCTGGGAAGTGCATGAAGATCGGTGCTGCGCCACCTTCGATGGTGCCGCGCGTCAACTCGCCGCCTAGTCGGGTGACCAGTGCGGGGTCATCGCCAATGCTGCGCAGGTTGATGATCGTGTTCTCCGGGTTGAGATTCACGTCCAGCACCGGTGCGCCCGCGAATTGAAAGCCCAGCGCCCGCGCCTCTGCGGCCTCGATGCGGCCGGCCGCGCGGCAGAGTTCCGGATTGCGTGTGGCGCCAAGCCGCAGGGTGCGCTGCAGGTCGACGGGCGGGCCGCCGCGGTGGCGGATGCCCCCCCAGCCGAGCAGCAGGGGTATGGGCGAGAGTTGTTGGAAACGATTTGTGAACTCTGCCACCTCCGCCGGTTTCAACTTCGTGAGCGACGGCGTCATGCCGCTGATGAGCCCCTGCTTCGCGTATTTCTCCATCAACGCCCAGTCCTGCAGGCGTGCAATGACCATCTGTCCCACCTGCTGCTCCAGCGTGAGTGATGCGAAGTCCGGCAGCGCCGGTTTCGTGTTCGCGCCCAACAACACGCGCGGCGCTGACAGTGCGGCGGCTGCGATGCTGGAGTGGCGAAGGAAGGCGCGGCGGGAGTGCGGTGTCGTTTTCATCGGATAAGGTTCACGGTTTCCAATCCGGCGGCAGCCTCAGCGACCAAGTCTCGCTGGAGAGAGGGCGGGCATGTCCGCCTGCGATCCACAGTTTGTCCAGGAAGACGAAAGCTGAGTGCTCATGCCGCGCCTTCCAGCAGCTTTTCGTCTCAAGCCGCTGCCAGGCGCGACCATCTGCGCTGTGCCAGACGTCGCCGTGATTGTCCTTGTCCTTCGACCATCCGCCGAGCACCCACATGCGCCCGCGATACACGGCGGAGGAAAACCACAGACGCGGCGCCCACGGCGCGGACTCGGTTTCGCATGTCCAGTTCACGCCATCGGACGATGACCACACGTCGTTCCGCGCCTCATAGGTGGGGACATAGTTTCCCCCAGCGAAGACGTAGATTTTGTCATTCAAGACAACGGCCTGATGATAGGCGCGGGGCGGCCACGGGGCATTGGCGGTCTCCTGCCTCCATGTCCGGCCATCGGCGGTGGACCACACATCGCTTTTCAGGCTCGCGGCGTCGCCGAAGTAATAGTTCTCCGTGCCGCCGAGCAACCACATCCGGCCCCGATGCACGACAAGCCCTGCCGCAAGGCGCGGCGACCATGCGGTGGCAGGCGTGACCTGAGTCCACTCGATGCCATCCGATGACGACCACACTTGGCTGCTCGCCGAGTGGCCGGGAAGCCGTCCATTGTGCCAGCCACCCATGATCCACAGGCGGTCTTTAAAAACGATGTTCATCGGCAGGTCGCTGTGAATCCACGGGGCAGCCCTGCTCACGAGCCTCCATTCTTTGCCATCGCCGGAGGCCCACACATCACGCGGCGGCGCTTCGTCCGAGCGAAACCATCCGCCGCCGATCCAGAGCTGGTCTTTGAAGACCCACTCCGCTTGCGAATCTCGCGCCTGCCATGCGGCGGTGCCTTCAAGCACCCAATCGGGTTCGTCGGCGCGAAGCGGTGCGAGCAGCAAAGTGGTGAGTAGCGCAAGTATCGGTTTCATGGCGCGAGCTTTCCGAGTGCCTCGACTTCCTCATGCGTGGGCAGGGCCTTCCGATCGAGGGTGGCGGCGCGGACTTTGGCGACGTCTTTCGCAGTGAGAAAAGGAGCCCCGTTCCCGATGCTGTTGCGGGTGTTACTTAGCACGCTGGCGATCCAGTGGTCGCTGTTGGTGGCCATGGGGGGATCTGGTGTCGGAGTTCACGGAAGGCCATCAGAGGCGGGGATGGGTTGAAAGCTGAGAGAAGTTGGAGCGCTGATCAAGCTTTTTTGGATACAGTATACCAACATGCATTCAGTCGCCGTTCTGCCCATAGCATTGCTCAGGCCCCAGCAAGCGCGTTCCTGATTTGCCGGGCCATTCTCAGTGACTGGGTGCCTGTCCCCAGTGCCTGTCCCCAGTGCCTGTCCCCAGTAATCCCGGGTTGAGGCAAAAGGCGCGGTGATCGTTTCCGTTACCATCCGGGAAAACTCCGCCGGCCACTGCGCAGAAAATCTGCTTTCACTTGCACCCGCGCACCATAAAGCCATATTTAAGGCCATAAATGAAGACCACGATTGATCTCCCAGATTCCATCCTGGAGCGGACCAAGATCGCCGCTGCACGGCGACGCACCACCATCAAAAATCTTGTCATTCAGGGCCTGGAGGCTGTCCTCCGCGAAGATGCACCGCTGCCTCCGCCTTCCGATGCGCTGGCCCGTCTGCGCCATGGATACCACCTCGGAGGCCAACCCCTGACACGCGAGGAAGCCCATGCCAGCTGAGCGTTTCCTGGATACGAACATCCTTCTCTACGGCTATGATATAGACGCCCCAGCCAAGCGGGCTGTTGCGCAATCATTGATTGAACAGGCGTGGAATCAACCGGGGCGCACGGCGGTTAGCGTGCAAGTGCTTCAAGAATTCTATGTCAATTTTGTCCGCCGAGGCCATCGCCCGGAGGAGGCCTTGGCTCTAATCGGCGATTTTTCACTTTTGGTTGTCGTTGATAATTCTTTGGAATTGTTCCGCCTCGGCATCACGCTACAGACCCGCTGGCAACTCTCCCTATGGGACGCGATGATCGTGGCAGCGGCTCAGACAAGCGGCGCCCGCGAACTACTCACAGAAGACCTCAGCCACGGGCAAAACTATGGTGGCATTATCGTCATCAACCCCTTTTTGTGAACCACCGGCAGGCACTGGTGTTTCCTCGTCCCAGTCACTTTTCCGCCCATTTTTTGGCACATTTTTTCGCCTCTCACTGAATTATTCTGTACGGAAATCGGGGTTAGCTTGTGATTGCGCTGGCTCTAACTTTTTCCCGGCTCTCTCGCGAGGCCTTCGAGGTAGTCGAGAAGGCTGGCAAAATCTTGGAGCGTTAACGTACTTGCTAACCCGGGTGGCATGAGCGAAATCGTCTCGCTCTTTTCCCGCTTGGCAATGTCGGCGGTGGTGATGGTTATTTCCTGGGAGGCGATATTTCGCAGCACAACTTTGTCAGCGGCTTCGAGGATGACGAAACCCATTTGGGTGCTGCCATCCTTGAGCGTGATAGTGTTCGTGGCAAAGCCCTGGGCGATTGTTTTGCTGGGCTCCAGAATGGCCTCTGCCAGGGCGCTGCGCTGGTAGGTGTTGGCAATGTTGCCGAGGTAGGGGCCTTTCAGTGGATCAGTGACTTTCACGGTGTGGCAGGCGATGCAGCCCTGTTGGGTGAAGAGTTGCTCGCCGCGCTTCGCATCGCCCTTGAGTTTCACTACGGCGGCGATGACTTCCGGCGTTTGCATCGTGGCAATGGTTGGTGCGGTAACGGCGGCAGCGACTTTCGCGGGGTCGACTTTGATAGCAAAAAATGTGTCCTTGGCCGACTTGACGATCGCCAGATCCGGGCTGTTGAGAAACGGAAGCAATTGCGCCGCGAATGCACTGTCGCCACTGAGTCGCATCGCTTCCATGATTTGCATGGCACGCTTTGAGTCCTTGAGCCCGAGGTCGATTGCTTTTTTGGCGGCGTCGCGAGGTTCCGGTGAGCCAAACTTGCGCCCTGCGATTTTCAGCAAGGCCGTGTCGGCATACACGGCTGCCTTGCCCTGCATCTCAGCAGCAATTCCTTCAAAAACAGCGTGCTGGTTATCGAGCTTCGTCGAGTGGATGAACGTTTGCCGAGCACGTTCAATCTCGATGCGGCCCTGGGAGCTGCGCCTCAGCCAATCCTGCTGTAAATCTCCAAGCATGGTGACGCTGGTGCGGAGCGCTGCGGCATCGTCGATGTTGCTTAACGCCATGATAGCTTGGGCGCGGTCGATATCATTGGCCTTGGCGTCACTGGCCAGCGCGATCAGCAAGGGCAACGCATCAGCCGGGGCGCTTTCACTTTGTTGGGCGAATTGCTTCGCAAGAGTCGGCACCAGCGAGGCGTCTGCTTTCGCAAGGCGCACTAGTTTGGCAGTGGCGTCGCCCGGTTTGATGCGATGACGGGCGAACTCGGCGCTCAGGAACTTTGATTCGTCTGCATCGGCGGCGTTGAGTGTGGCGAGCAGTGCATCGTTGATCCGCTTGGTTTCGCTCCACTCCGTCAGCGAAAAATAAGGTCCACGCGAATCAGGCCGTGTGCCCCAACTGCCGCCATTCCAATCCGTGTTCTCCATCGCGGACAACCGGCACAGTGCGGTGAGCAGAGGCTTGCGCTGGGCGGCGTCGGTCGTTTTGTCAAGACGTGCGAGCAGGCCGTCCACCACGCTGGCGCTGTGCAGAACGCTCAGCACGCGCATCGCTCCGGCCCGCAGCGCGGGTGACGCTGATGCGTCATCAAGCACGCTGAAGCTGACCTTGCCGTCATCAAGCTTGCGCAGGGCCTGCATCGCGGTGTGGGCGACGATGGGATCGGAATCTGCAAGCAACGGCGCGATGGCTTGGGCGTGTGCGGATCTGTTGATTTTCACTAGCGAAACAATTGCCTCACGGCGTGTGCGGGCGTCAGCAGACTTCAGCGCGGCGAGACTGGGGGCAGGAGAAACCCCGGCAAGCTGGCGCTCATCATCGGTAAGCGCGCGGATTGCCCATCCCGCAATGGTTTCATCAGTTGCGAGCATCGAGATAAACTCGCTGGCAGCGGCACCTCGTATTTGTTTAATCGCGAACAACGCCGCGATGCGGGAGGAGAGAGGCTTGCCCTTGCCGGCAGCGAGCTCTTCGAGCGCGTCTGCAGAGCCCCTCGCAATCAGCGCACGCTGGGCGCCAAAGCGAAGACGATGACTTGGGCTCTCCAGCAGCCTCACCAAGTCAGCGCTACTTGCGTGATCGAAGTCTGGCGGGGCGGCAGTGTGCTGGCCATCCGGCACAAGGCGCACCAGATAGCCGACCTCTGGGCCTGCGTAGGAGAAGGTTGCCCCCTTCCAGCTGGCAATGCAAATGCGTCCTTGCGCATCCACATCGAGGTCATTCACCCGCGTGGCCCCGAAGAACTCGCGCTGATCCGTGCGAAAAGTCGCGCCTTTCGGCGTCAAACCGTGGCGATAGATCAAATTGCGGCCCCAGTCGCAGGTGAAGGGTGCGTTATTCCATTCTTGGGGAATGCCGGGCTCGTCAATCCAGGCGGAGCCCATCCCGCTTCCGCCGCCATAGATGTCGAGCGGAGCGATCGTTTCATCGACGAAGTTTTTGAAGAGCGTGGGATACCCGTGCTCGCCCAGCGCCGTGGCGTGGTGGAAACGCACGTCCCAGCCGTCGCCATCGTTCGTGTTGTCGCGGGCGAAGACATCCAGCAGCGGACTCACTGCAGCTTCCAGAATGTTGCGTGTGCCGCGCGAGTAGAGCTCGAGGCCCGTGCCGTCCGTGCGTAAACGCACGACTCCACCGCCCCGCAGCGTGAGCTTGCGGCGATCGGTGCCTTCGGCATTAAGCATGCCGAAATCGCCAATCGCGCAGTAAATCCAGCCATCAATGCCCAACTCGATGCCATTTGAGGCATGGTCGATACTGCGGTCATTGATGCCAAAACCGATGCCCTTCACAAGCGTGCGTTGCTCATCGGAAATACCGTCGCCATTCTTGTCGATGAAGACGCTCAGGTCCGGCGGATGCAGTACGTAGAGCTTGTTGCCATCGATGGCGACACCGCGTGGTGAATCTACTGTGGCGAAGACTTTGACTTCATCGGCACGGCCATCGTCATCACGGTCAACAAGGCGCAGAATGCGGCCACGGTCCCTGTCACGCCCGCCACTGCCATTGCCATCGCAGCCAACGAAGAGTGTGCCATCCGGCGAAGCACTGACAAAGATCGGATAACTCACCGCAGGCGGACGCGCAAAAATGCTGGCGGTGAATCCTTGCGGTAATCTGATGTCCTTGAGCCATTCGGCGTCGGGATGATTGTCGGGAATGAGGGGTTCCCGAAGAGCATTCGCGTTCAGGACCTCCGGCGTGCCGAGCACTTCAAACTCGCGAATACTCCCCCAGCCTTGCACTCGATCTTTCAGACCAAGAAAAGTAATGCGGACGTAGCGGCCATCCGCTTGAAAATCCGCGGCGTGAGGGCCAGCTTTTTCGTGGGCTGAGGCATCAGCGCAAAGACGCCACACCTGGTTGTCATCAGAGACTTCAACCTTGTGACGATACGCATGCTCACCGCTTTCCCATGAAACGCGATAACCCGTGATGGTTTGTTTTTTACCAAGGTCAATGGAGAGCCACTCGCCGCTCTGACCTTTGGCTGGGCACCAACGCGAGCTTTTGCCATCAACGGCTTTGTCGGCGGTGTTGCCTTTGTCGGTCTCCTCACTTGAAGCGCTGGCTTTGGCATTCAGTGCAAGGTTGCTGCGTTTCGCTTCCGGCGGTCCAGCTTGTACCGCCGGGACGGATTCGGGAGCCTTGCCATCAAGGGGGACGTAGCCGTGCTCAGGCTTCGCTGATCGCGCGGTGCCCGTGCCAAGTGAAGCGAAGAAGTAACGACCATGACCGCCAGCAATTGGCAGACGCGCCTCGCCGCCATCGGGAAGTTTTACCGCCAGCGCAGCGCCAGGCTGTGTCATCCACTCGGCCTTGCGATCAGCCGCCAGTGTTTTCCAACCCGCCAAGTCAGCTGCAGAAGGCTTGACGACAGAAACAGTAGCCGGATCACCCGATGCAAACCGCTGGAACTCGGCATCCTTCGGCCAGACTCGCGTGATTCCCGCCCGATATTCCTGCGCCCATGCGAGTTTTTGAGCATCGTGGCTCTTGAGCAGATTTGATGCGGAGTTCCGCAACGATTCAACGCCCGCATTCACCGCATCCGCCGGAACTGAAGCCATGGGCGTTTCAATGCCGCCCGCAGGAAATTCCCTGAGCCAAAGGTCCTTGAACTGCACCTTCATTGCGCCGCCGACATGGATTTGCAGCGCGATGATACCGGCCAAGCGACGATGGCGCGCGTCATGATCGGTGAGTTCCATCACCGTCTTGCCATTCATGCTGAAGGTGATGTGGTTGCCAACAGCCACAATACCGCAATCGGTCCATTCCGTTTCGGGTTTGCGCAGTTTATTGAGGTCTCCTGTTCCCATGATCGTCGCCACGCGCCAACGTTCCCCATCGGGCTGAATCACAACACGGTCACCCTTCGCCACGCCGAGGGAGCGCTGGCTGCGTTCCTCATAAAACAAGCCATCAAGTTCACCACCAGGACTCAGATCATACTGATAGCCACCCACACTCCATGGATGCACAGCGGGCAGCACCACGCTGCGGATTTGAACGCCAGAGTTACGCATCCCTTTGCTTTGATCCCATTTTGGCCAGCGCACTTTCAAACGGAGCTCGAAGTTCTCTTTCTCGCCGCCCTGCCAAATGAGAAAAGAGTTAGTCTTGAGCGGATTCTCCGGCACCACAGTGCCTGTAATCACCCCTTCCTCGACGGCCCAACGCCCCGGTTCACCGCTCCAGTCGGTGAGGTCTTTGCCATTGAAAATGGCCTTGAAACCGGGAGGTGGATCATCGGCAAAGAGCGATGTGACAAGGGCAACGTAAGGGAAAAAACACCGTAATTTCATGGGGTAGATAAGGCCTTTGGGAGGTCAGAGAAGATCTGGGGAGCGACGCTCACTCGATTAATCGAACTAATTCATCACTCAAGGTTGCCGAGCAACGCGAGAGCCCGCATCAGTAAACGCGACAACAACAATCAACTGATTACAATCAAGCGTCTCCTTCAAATCGATCAAACCCAGCATTGCCGTCCGCGCCAAATATTACTGAGTGAATGGTCAAGTCGAACCCAAACAGTCAGGAAGCAGGACACTATGGGCCTTCAAGCTGCTTCTTGACTGGGTGAGCATGAGTGACCGGATAGTGAGGGGAAGTGGGGGTAAGTGGGGGCACCCTCCCGATCTCCCAGTTAAACAATGGCGGAATTCTTTGTACGGACTGTACAAACTCAAAAAACAAACATTTGCGAGAACTGATTGCCTGTACCCCGTTCTGAAGGCGTCATCTTTACTCTGAATGCCCCAGCCGAACTCACGCGTCGGGTTTAGAGTTTCTGCGCGAACGCTTCAAGCGATTCGGAGCAGATAGCGCTTTCAAGGAGTTGCTCAAGGCGCCTCGACTCTGCGATGGCGTCCAATGCCTCACGGATTCCCTCTGGACAAGACCCATGCCTGATTTCTAAGGCCCGTTGCACAGCTCTGCGAAAGGCAAGTAATTGACCTTCGAATAGACCTTCCAGTTTACCCTCAAGTTTACCTTCTGTTTTGCCTTCTTGTCTGAGTTGATCAGCGAGAGTCATGGTAGTGGTTTGAAGGGGTTTGCTGCGGATGGTTTTGATGCGTTCCTTGAGCAGGGAGACATTTAGGTCGGCATTCAAAATATACCGTAACATCCGCTCTAAGGCACTGTCGGAAATCGCAAATAAAAGCGACTCCTCCCACAAGGCATCGCTCAGCAGTTCATCCAGCGGCTCAGCCTTCAACGCGCGCAATGTCATAATGCCCTCCGGAGTGCCAGCGAGCTCCTCGTAGGGGATGCGCACCAACTCGAGCAGTCGATACATGAGCGTGGGTTGCCATGGGCGGATAATCTCTGCGAGTTCAGCCGGCAAATCGATGAGGTCCTCCAAGCGCGGGGTTGTTTTCCATGGGCGTCTCCCCTGCGCGAGCACTATGGGCAGGATGGCTGGCAGTTTCGCCGGAGCGGGATGCGCCTTAGCGAAGCGCTCCCAGATCCTGAGAATATACGATTGCAAGCGCAGCGCCATGCGCGGATCCTCTGAGCTTTGGTGTTCGAAGAGGAGGTAAACGAAAGCGTCCGAGTCGGCGAGTTTGAGAGAAAAGAGCAGATCACTTTCGGACGCCGCGAACTGCGGATCGACAAATGTTGAGGACTCGAGGCGGAGGGAACTCCAGTCAACAGCACGTGCGATTTGCTCAGGCAGGTAGTTTTCAAAGAAGCCGCGGGCATTGTCCGGGTTTGAGAAAGTAGCTTTTAGAAGTTTGTCGTTTGGGTGATGGATGGGTTCCTCTGGCATGGACTCTGCAAGAGAGTCGCAGACGGAGGAGGAAGCCGCCGTCAGGAGTTGGCCGATGTGCGTCGGGCACGGGACTGAGGGTGGGATTAGGTTTCGCAAAGAGGCAGGATCCTGGATGAGGACGGAAGCGGCTTGTTTGCAGTTAACGCCGTGGATCCGCGGGCTTGCGTGATGCTGATGCACCAATGTTTAATCACCCTGCACGGACCCGCAGGCATTCCCAGCTTGGTGGACACCCGCTCGAAAATGGGAGCCATTTCCCGATCGATGAGGCAGCGACAAAGTTGATTCTCCTAGCCTTGCAAAACATCACTCGGAAATGGAAGAGTCCACTGCCTAAATGGAGGTACGCGATCCCCCAATTCGCCGTCCAATTTGGTGCGCGATTTTTCTGGAATCAGTTCGCTGATTCCAAAAAGTGAAACCAACTAAACCCAACCCACACAAAAATTTTTGGACACTGCCAAAACACTTCGGTCTTAAAGCGGCCTGACCCGCCCGCCAAGCTGCCGTGATGACGGTAGTTCGCCTGCCCCTTGGCCAACCCTTTTACCCCTAAGTTATCGGGCTCCTCCGACTTAACTTCCAAGCAACCCCGCCC
>JACCED011033946.1_pt1 | contig 20802 bp, 2 predicted proteins | sample 7455021 | NCBI WGS metagenome assembly JACCED01 (sample SAMN15323456, study PRJNA562643) | freshwater metagenome | isolation source: river surface water | place: USA:Blue River Watershed | collected 2017-08-19
TGAAGGGACCCCACCTAGAAGTGGAATGGAAAGATGTTAAGTCCAGGGCAGAGTACTTGGAGAAAACATATAACTTACCAACCAAAGCTTGGGTACCAGGTCTCAGATCTGAGAATGCAAGGCAGGAATTCCGCCTTTCCATCTAATTTTCTATCGACTTTGCTTAAAGCCATCCTTTTGAGTGGCTTTTTTTACGCCTATTGAAACTATTAAAGTGCTAAAAATATTCGTTTGGCATACATTACGTCAAATACATTAGAAAGCATAATTTTTTAAAAGATGAAGAGTATTTAGCTCAGCCCTTAAAACAAGTACTGGGTAGAGAGGGGTTATTTCAGGTCGTCCATGGATAAAGGAATATGAATGTAGACAAATGCAGAGAACTAAAAGGTCAAAAAAGATGATTCATCATAAAAAGACGATTACGGATCAGCAACAAACAGAGGATAACTAGGAAAATATCCTTGAAAAACACAGCCGAATCAAAATCCTAAGAATAAATTAAGTACAAAATTGATTTACCAAAAATATTAATTAAGGTAAATTCACCAGTTCTGTTAATTAATACAAAGGTTAAGCTTAATCATGTTAATTCTAGATAACGTTACAACAATCTATTTAACTGGGTTGATTGCCATTGCATTTGCAGCTACTCAATTGATTTTCTTCAGAAAAAAGGGTATTCCTGCCTATCTTTGGGCAGCAGGCACAGCCTTGATTGGTTGCGGTTACATCGTAACTCTACTTAATAACCTCACACCACTGCCTGATTCTTGGGTCATTGGCCCAATTGAAGTCCTGCTTGGATCTTTGGTGACATTGAGCGCCCTTGGAATGTGGGCTGGATACCAGTTACCAAAGAAAGCCACACTCATCTGTCTGGGGGGGGTAGGGATTACAGCGGCACTTTTTCATTTCAGCCGATTATTCGGCGCACCCTTGGGAAGTTTAGAGGCTATATTATTAGCACCTTTGGCTGCAGCTCTTATATATACCGGTTGGTTTGCAGGCGTACAGGCGATGCAAACACGCAGTAAATATATTGTATTAATTAGTGCTGTGTTTTGGGTTCAAGGATTAATGATGGCTTTATTAACTTTGGGCGCATTGGCCGCTAAAGGAAATGACTATATTGTGGTCACTTCAGAAATTGTTTATTGGGTCAGTCTCATTAATTTAGCTGTAGTGCTGATTTCTAATATTTCTTGGAGTTTGCAAATCTCTGAAGATTTATTAGTGAGTGGTGGTCTAGCCAAATCATCACCGATGATGAATCCATTCTCGAAGGCAAAGTCTGAGAAGAAGTCCGGTGATATTAATACTTCAATAAATACAGATATTACTAAAGGTATTAATACATCAGATAAAGCAATTAAAGAGAAAACCACCAATAAAAGAGATCAGTTAAAAGAATCAGTATCGATTAATCCTGATTTACTCAGCGAAACTGAAAAGCTATCTTTATTAGAAAAGTTAACCGATAAAGAACGTGAGGTTTTCTTGCTGGCAGCAGAAGGTAAGAGGAATGGTGAAATTGCATCTATTCTTAACTCATCAGAAGCCAGTGTTAAAGTTCATCGTTCTCGCATGACTGGAAAGTTGGGCATGAAAAAGCCAGAAGATCTTAAAAAGTTAATTCAAGGATCATCAGCAACTTTAGAAAGTAAAGAAATTCAAGAAGAGAAGTCTGAAGTTGAGCAGAAAAGTGAAGATCAAGACCTCTTTACTAAGAATCAACTTTGATAAAAGTTAAGCTTAACTAATTTTTAACCACCTTCGGGTGGTTTTTTATTGCCTTAACTTCCTCAATTGGTGTTCAGGTTGAGACTCAAAGTTAAGCTTAGGGTTGCCATGCAGACAATTTTTTACAAAATTTACAACTAAAAAATCAATGCTTTTTCAGAGATTTTTCTGAAGTTTTATTCATAGAATTCATTGAGTTAGAGTGAATTAGGGGGTGACATTTTTCTTCATTTCCTTATAATCGCGGGCGTGCGCACGACTAATAGTCGTTTTTCGAAAAAATAAAAAGAAGTTTTTGTACTGATGAGACTGAATCGCCCTGTATGCCTTGCTGTGATTGGCTTTCTAGCCATGACGGCACTCGCTCAAGCGGCTCAAAGTCCAGATGCAGGTGCCTTGCAGCAAGAGTTGCAAAAGCAAATTCCTCAATCTCAAAGCCTTCCAATTCCAAAGGGTCCGACTGCTAAACCCAAGCCCCAAGAGGCTAAGCCTGGTGACGTGAAAGTCACGATCAAGGGTTTCAGGATTGATGGTAACAAGTCTTTATCGGATGAGGCCATCAAAGAAACCCTCAAGCCATGGCTCGGTAGAACCGTGCCTTTCCAAGAGCTTCAAAAGGCTGCAGACGCTGTCGCGGCTTTGTATCAAAGCTTTGGCAAGCTCGCTCAGGTCTCTGTGCCTCCTCAGAAAATCACGGATGGTATCGTGATTTTGAAAGTCTTAGAGGCCAAGCTAGGTGCGGTTCAAATTGACATGCCCAATGGTCCATCACGCTTCACAGAAGATCGCGCCCGTCGCTACATCACCGATGCCAACAGGCTTTCTGAGATTGTTCAGACCCAAAATATCGAACGCTCCATCTACATCCTCAATGAAACCCCTGGTATTGCCGTGGCCACTCAGCTAGAGCCTGGCAAGAACGAGGGTGAGGTTGATTTGAGAGTCTCTTTGGCTGACACCAAGCCTGTGAGAGGTAAGTTGGAAGCCAACAACTACGGTAGCCGTAGCACTGGCATGGGCCAGCGCATTGTCAACGTTACCTTTGACAACCCTGGTAGCTTTGGTGACCAGCTGTCGCTGAGCAACATCAAGTCCTCAGGTTCCGATTACTCCATGGCGAGCTACTCAGTGCCCCTCAATACCGATGGTTTGAGGGCTTCAGTGACCACCAGCTACTTGGACTTTGAGAACGTGGGGGAATTTGCTTATCCAAAAAATTCTGCTGCGAGTTTTGGTCGCTCAAAGACTGTAGGAGCTAATCTCAGTTATCCATTGCTCAGGAGTCCTGCTGCGAATGCTAATTTTTCGGCAGGAGCTGATCGCAAAATTTACATCAACAAGGCTTTTCAAAGCGGAGTAGCTACCAGTGACTATCGCATCGACAACATGATTTTGTCATTGTCCGGTAACCAGTTTGATGGATGGAATGGAGGAGGTGTCAATGCTGGATCAGTCACCTTGACTAAGGGACATTTGATTGCTGGTTCAGAAACTCCTGCCCATGGAGCCAATACGCCTAAAACATTTACAAAAATCAATTTAAACGCTTCTCGCAATCAGCAGTTGATTCCAGATAAAACCGTCCTCTCAGTCTCGCTTTCAGGGCAGATGGCTTCAGTTGATTTGGACTCGGCAGAGAAGTTCTACTTGGGTGGCCCCAATGGTATTCGTGCCTACCCTGGCTCTCAAGGTGGTGGTAGCCAGGGTGCCATAATCAACATTGAGATTCAGCAGCAGCTTGAGGACAAGTTTGTAGGCACAGCCTTCTTTGATGCAGGCTTTGTGCAGCAATATCTGAATAAGCAAACTTTTGATACAAACAAGGGAAGTACCAACGCCAATAACTCCTATTCCCTGCGTGGCATCGGCCTAGGGTTGAAGCGTGCTGATCAAGACTTTGTCTTTAGCACCTCGATAGCTTGGAAGTTAGGCCATAACCCACTCTACAACTCTGATGGATTGGGCGTTAATAACGACGGTCGATCCAAGAGTGCTTACATCTGGGCTCAAGCCCAGTGGATGTTCTGATCGTGAACTTGTTGGGTAAAAACTTCCTTCTCAGCGCAGCTTGCTTGGTTGCAGGGAGTGTTTTTGCTCAGCCAGCTCCGATTCCTGGAAATGCCTTACCTACTCAAGGCAGGGTAGCTGCCGGATCAGCGACTATTCAGCAATCTGGTAATACCTTGAACGTGGTTCAGGCTTCCCAACGCGCGGTGGTGAACTGGCAAAGCTTCAACGTGGGTGCCAATGCCAAGGTCGAGTTTGTTCAACCCAATGCTCAGGCGGTCATCCATAACCGCGTGGTCTCTGCCACCCCAAGCCAGATTGACGGCATGATCAAAGCTAATGGTCAAGTGATCATCTCCAATGCCAATGGCGTGGTCTTTGGTAAGGGCTCTCAAGTCGATGCCGCCGCCATCGTGGCCACCACGATGGACATCAATGACAAAGACTTCATGGAAGGCAAGAGCACCTTCAAGGGTAATGGCACAGGCAGCGTGACCAACTACGGCAAGCTTCAAACCAATGACCCCAAAGGCTACATTGCTCTTTTAGCCCCAGAAGTTCGTAACGAAGGTTATATCCTGGCTAAGGGCGGATCAGCCAACACCGTGGCTCTGGCCAGTGGTAGCCAAGTGACCTTGGACTTCCGTGGCGACCAGCTCATGACGGTTAAAGTCGACGCCTCAGCCTACAAGACCCTGATTGAGAACAAACGCTTGGTCCAAGTGGATGGCGGCATGGTCGTGATTGCCGCCAACTCAGCCGCCCAGCTCATGGGCTCAGTCATCAAGAACAGCGGACGCATCAGCACTAGCTCCATGGTCAATAACGGTGGCATCATCGAGATCTTGGCCGATAACGTCCAAAACTCAGGCGCCATTGTGGCCAACGCCAAGGGAACTACCGGCAATGGTGGTCAGATCAGCCTCAAAGGTAACCAGATCACATTGGCTGACTCCAGCAAAATCAAGGCCAATGCCAAAGAGCAGGGGAATGGTGGACAGATCATTGTTCTATCCAACAAGAAGACCCAGGTATCAGGCATCCTAGAAGCCATGGGCGGTCGAACCAGCGGTAACGGTGGCTTCATTGATACCAGCTCCAAGGAAGTCCTAGAGATCAGCAGGGCTACCCAAGTCAACACACAAGCCAGAAACATCCTAGGCAAAGCCGGTACTTGGTTATTGGATCCGATGGATCTCTTAATAACCTCAAGCTTTGCTCAAGTAATCAGCGATGCGTTGCAGAATAACAACGTGACGGTGCAGGTTCAAGGCAATGTTTGTTCAGGGGGAAGTTGCACCCAAAACGGCAGTGGCAACCTCACCATTGACCAAGGCGTAACGATTACCAAGACCGGCACAACACCCACAGTGTTAACCTTCCTGGCCGATGGTACCTTCTTTAACTATGGCGTCATCAACCAGGCAGCTGACTCTATCTTAGAAGTGGTGATCCAAGCTCAGAATGTTAACTTGGGACAGAATAGTCAGATTGAAGCCAACAAAGTAACCGTGACAGCGGTTAACTCAGTCGTAGGTTACGGTAGCATCATCGGGCGTGGAGTCAACCCCTTGGTTAACATCTTGGCCAATGTGTTTAACTTCCATGGTGCTATCTTAGTTAACGCAAATATCAGTAACAACACCACACCAGGAACTATCCGTGTTACAGCCGATGACTTAACTCTGGCAGTAGACGGAAGACTTGAAGCCAATGGTGAAGTCGATGGTGGCACTATCCTATTAAAAGCAAATGCCACTGGCACAATTAATATCGAAGGCACCATTCAGGCGAATGGGGGTAATGGTCGTGGTGGAGAGATTAATATCTCCGACGCCAACAACATTATCATCTCCAACAATGCCATTATTCAATCCAACGCAGATAATGGCGGCAATATTCAGATATTCACCCACTCGGGTGATTTAATCCTCCAAAACGCATTAATCCAAACCAACGGCTCAAATGGTCGCGGTGGTTCTATTGGAATATCCGCTACTAATCAGACATTAATCCAAAATTCGACTATCGAGGCAAAGGGATTCAATCAAGGTGGCACCATATTAATCGGCAATGATGCAGAGAATGGCACATTGCCGTTTTCTATTTCTGTGACCTTAGATAATACGAATATTGATGTATCAGCGCAGAATAATTTAAATAATCATGAGATCATTCAAATTAAGATTGACTCACAAAATGACTTACTTATTAATTACTCTTCATTAAAGGCCAATGGTGAGCAAGGTGGTCAAATCTATTTAAATTCTCAATATCAAGATATTGTTTTTGATAATTCAGTGATTCAAACAAATGGAACTAATGGTCGGGGAGGCACTGTTGAGATTTCCTCTAACTCAGGTAGTCTCACTTTAAATAGCACCATCTTAGCGACTGGTGCCACTGTTGGCGGAACAGTTCTCTTAACCGCAAATCATATTCTTCTTGATAGTAATGCACTCATCTATGTCACCGGTAACTCTGGTGGTGGTTCAGTTTTAGTTGGTGGTGATTGGCAGGGTGGAAGAAATTCAGCCCTAAGAGTTTTTCCAAATCGAAATATTCACCAATCAACCACGTTAACGATGAAAATGGGGGCCATCATTGATGCCAGCGCCATAAGTAATGGTAATGGTGGAGTAGTTGTTTTATGGAGTGACATCAGAGATTTCAATTCAAATACTTCAGTCTATGGTGCGATTTATGCCAAGGGTGGTTTGGTAAGTGGTGCTGGTGGCAATGTTGAGACATCTGGTGGTCTCTTGGATGTGCATGGTATTTTTGTTGATACCAGAGCATCTGATGGTTCTGCCGGTAATTGGTTACTTGATCCGTGGAATTTAGTTATTGGACAGGCAGGTGCAAATGAAATTGTCACTCTTTTAGGAAGTAACAACGTCATTATCAGTACAGAGTCTCGTCCATACAATGCATCCGGTGGATTCTTGACTGCAGATGTGGGATTTTGTGATGGGTGTGGTGACTTGGTGCTTCAAGGGGCTATTAATTACACAGGTAGTTCCGCCAGAAGGCTAACATTTAAAGCAGCAGCTTATATCAGTATTGAAGCCAGTATCACCTCTGCAAATGCAGCACTTGACGTTATTTTATGGACCGACGCAGGAGGCAATGCAGATGGCGCAGGAGGTCTCAGCGGTGGTTTGGGAGGCTTCATTTATGTTGCCCCTGGGGTTACTATTTCGACCAAGGGAGGTCGAATAGTTCTTGCTGGGCAGACAGATAACAACGGAGACGGAATTCCTGACGGTTATGCATACAATGCAAGAACAAATAATTATGCGGGTGTAATGCTTGGCCCTATTGGTGGATTGGGAAGCTCAATTAATTTGCTGAGCGAGGGCGGTGACATCATCATTAACGGATATACCTCTGACTCAAGCCCTTATCCTGGAATTGCTACCCAAAAATCCTTCAAAATTGATTCGGGAACGGGAACAATCACTATGTATGGTGGTAGCACCACTGGACATGGATTTGAGTTAGCTTATGGTGTTGATGCCGACTACGTTATTACTTCTGCAAGTACAAGTTCACGAGCAATTTTCATTGATGGCGCTACAACTCGCACCGGCTACACGGGCGGCATTTTTGCATTAAGAGGTGGGGGTTATTTAATTCAATCAACGGCCTCTAGTGGTGGCGGTATTCAGATTAATGGAACTAACTACAGCGCATCTGGAAATGCACTTTATTTCACTGGTAGCGGTGATCTAACTGCTTATTTGTTATCTAAAAATGGTGACATTAATATAAGTGCTACCAACGGTGGTAATGGGATTGGTAGCGAACGACGCCTTGTATTGGGTTCTCACTCTGGGGTTACGGTAAATGGCGTAGCGTCATCTGTATCGACGTCTAGCGCCAATATTATCTTTAGATCCAATACATCTTTCTTTGGTACTGAAACTTCCGTATCTACAAGTGGTGCTTTGTCAATTTTTTCTCAGGCTGATTCCTTCACTTCTGCTCAAACTTTATCTAATTGGACCTTTGGCAATGGTTTATCTGGATTTACCTTTGGTAAGGTTAGCAACTCCTCTGATTTAATTATTAATAGTGCTATATCGATTACAGGTGGTATTTCACTCTATGGAAGTTCTTTGAGTCTTGGGGCTAACTTGACAACAGTGTCAGGAAATATTGGACTTAATGGAGCTGTTACTTTGACTGGCGATAGATCTATTACTTCCAGTTCGGGAATCATTACTTTTACCAGCACAATTAATAGTGACTCAACTCCTCGTACTCTTACAGTTAATGCTGGAACTGGATCGATTGTATTTGGTGGTGCAGTGGGTGGTACCAACCCCTTATCTAATTTAACCGCAACTGGTTTGGCAGGCATCAGCATTGCTGGCAACATCACGACTGTCACGGGTCTTGCTGATGGCCTCCTGTTTGAGGCCTTTGATGGTTATATTGGTAGTAACTTATCTAGCTTTACTACAGCTACCCCACAAAAGATTCAATCTGATGAAGTGCCAAATGGAGACGGAAGTTCTACTAGTGTTAAACATACTGCAATTAGTATTTGTATAACTGGTTCTGCTACCGATTGTGATGGAACCTATAGTTACAGAGTGACAGGTTATTTTGTTCCAAAAGAAACTGGAACCTACACTTTTCATGGTCAAGGTGATGATCCATGGTGGGTGTTTATGGGAACTGCAAATCAGTCAGTTAGTTCTTTTATTTCGCAGCTTCAATTAAATACTTCGGTGTCTAGTTTGACAACAGGTTATCTTGTTGGTAATTCTAGTTGTTGTGTTGATACAACTGGAATAGGGAGAAGCTTAGTTGCCGGCACTGCGTATCCAATATATGCCATGTTCAGCGAGAATGGTGGAGGTGACTTTTTGTCGGTCGCTTTCAAGTCACCTAGTAGTGGTAGCAGTTTTATTGGTGAGTTTACAAGACCTGCAAATGCAAATACCACCAAAGCATCTGATGGTTACGGCTATTATTTCAATGGCAACCCCAACACTGGCGTGAATTTGACGGGTCCAGTGACCTTGAGTAATAACGTCACGATCAATTCACAAAACTCAACAGTTCAGATTAATGGATCAGTTACTGATGCTGGAACTTCGAAAAATTTAACTGTCACTACTGGTTCGAGCTTCTTATCTAACATTAATATCACCGGAGCTGTCACAGCCAATCAAGTCTCACTCACCTCGAGAAATGCTTCTTTAGGAGGAGATCTAAATTTAACAACATCAGCAAATATTGAGGTAACAGGTGCCCCAAGCAATACAACATCTTTGTTCACGTCAGACGTTGGATCAGCCACTGTTACAGGTGGCATTAAAGGGTCTGGTGTAACACTCACTAAAACAGGTAATGGTTCATTAACTTTAGCTGGTAGAAGCACCTATACTGGCAACACTACCATCAGTGCTGGTACTTTTACTATTTCAGGATCAGGGGTTTTAGGTGGTGGTGATTACTCAGGTGCCATCAGTCTTGCAAGTAGCTTTTACTACTCTTCAACAGCCAATCAAATCTTGGGGGGCGTTATTAGTGGTGCGGGTTCTTTAATTAAGGACACAGGGACATCTTCAGTTCTCAGTTTGTCGGGAGTTAATACCTATTCGGGAACTACAACGGTTAATGCTGGAACTTTAGCAATCACGGATTCGGGCAAGCTTGGTAATGGTAACTATACAAGTGCCCTGACAGTTGGTGCATCAGATACATTTACTTATTCTAGTTCTGCGAACCAAACATTCTCGAATATTGCTGCTGGAGCAGGCACGATTAATCTTGATGGCTCTGGTACGGTGACTATCAGTGGTGATCAAGCATTTACTGGCACCATCAATATTGAGCAAAATGTCACTATGACAGCTGGAAGTAATGCTTCCTCAGCTGGTTTAGGTAATGCCAGTGTGATTAATATCAATGACGGTGGAACAATAACCTTGGCAACCACAGCCAACGCCAATGGATTCATTGGTTACGGCTTGCGTTCTGGATTGACTTTAACAATCAATGCCGGTGGTACTTTGACCTCAGCTTCTGGCTCAACAACCACTTTCCATATTAATCCGGGTAGTTTCGTTCTGAATGGCGGAACATTGGCATGGGGTGGGTCATCCTCTTCTGCACATGGTTCGTGGAATTTAAGTCAGGATATCACCGTTACTGATGACTCAACTATCAGTGCACGCTTTTTACCATTGACTAAGAGTGGTGGAACATCCATCAATGTCTCTTCAGGTAAAACATTGACTATCAGCGGGACATTGATTTCAACGGCAGAAGCGAGTTCTTGTGCCTGTGATAGCAATCCATTGAAAATCAACACTTCAGGAACAACGGGTACTGTTTTGTTGAGTGGTGCAAATACCTATAAGGGAGGCACCACTATCAGTGCAGGTACTCTTAAGGTAGGTCATGCCACTGGTTTGGGCGCTTCTACTGGTGCGGTGACTGTAAGTGCCGGCGGCGTTCTTGATCTCAATGGTCAAACTATTGCAAACACCAATGCACTCACCTTAAATGGTACTGGCATGAATGCGGGTGGTGCATTGATCAACAGTTCATCTTCAACAGCTAGCTATGCAGGTGCTATCACTTTGGCATCCACTCCATCTATCTCAGGGTTAGCTGGAGACATTACTTTAAGTGGGGCCGTCAGCGGTAGTACAACCTTGACTAAGCTAGGCTCGAACACTCTTACTCTAACCGGCGCCAGTACTTATACGGGAGCAACCGCTGTTAATGGTGGGGCAATTGTTTTTACTAATAATGCCGCTCCAGCCACGTCAGGCTTTACAGGTGCGGGAGCGGTCACAATTCAATCTAATAGCACCAGTTTTTCATCCGCTATCTCAAAGAGCTATACCTTTGCTAGCACGATTACTGGTTTTACATTTGGTAAATCAGGAAACGTAGTTGCAATGACTATTGGTGGTGCAATAAGTATCGCAGGACCCATCACTGTTTATGGTAGTGATATCACTATTAGCGAAAATTTAACTATCTCAGGTACTACCTCTGATGTACTTCTTAAAGCAACTGGCACCATTACCCTTGCTGCTAATAAATCAATTAGTACCTCTGGTGGTGATGTCATAGTCTGGGCGGATAGTGATGCGAATAGTGCTGGCCGCATTATTTTTACAGCCAATACAGCAAGTGGTAATAAGATTGTGACCAATGGTGGCCATATTTATATGGGTGGTGGAGCAGCAGTCGATGACTTACCATCTGGATCTGCACAGGGTGGTGCTAGCTATGGTGTGTTGATTAACTTGAATGCCACTTATACGGCAACATTGGATACCCGTAAATCTGGTGCGACGGCCGGTAATATCTTTATTTCAGGTGTAAGCGCTTCATCAGATGGTGTTTATCTTCGAGATACTCTGATATATGCAAATAATCTGACTGTTTCTGGCCAAACATCAGCGATTAATGTTTATGGTGTTTCTTTGTGGGCAACTACAACGTCTTCAGCAAATTTTAATCTCACTGGTGATCTTATTATCACAGCATCAAACTTGGCGGGATCCACCTCAAGTTACTCCTCTTTAAGAACGGGAGCGAATCCCACAATTGAGGTAGATGGTGACATTACTATTAACTCAACGGGTTACTTGATTTTTAACTCCGGACAGTCTGATCTGACGATTAATTCTGGGAAACTCTTTACAGTGAATATATCTGGTGCTGGAGAGTTCAGTACCTCTCTAGCTGGTGCAGGATCTTTCCTAAAAACAGGCGCAGGAATACTCACGGTCTCGAGTAACAATACATACTCAGGTGGTACGGAAATTTCAGGCGGTATCTTATCTATCAGTTCTGATAGTAATTTAGGTGCAGTGCCAGCAACCACCACGGTAAACTCGATTACATTAAATGGTGGCACATTAGAAGCAACTGCCAATATTTATTTAGATATTAAACGTGGCATCACTTTGACTGCCAATAGTGGCTTGGCTGCATCATCATCGAATCGATTAATTTATGCAGGTCTTATCGATGGTAATTTTGCATTAACCATTAATGGGGCGGGCCAAACAGGGACTGTTGCTCTTGCCTCTGCCAACACATATACAGGTGGTACTTTAGTTAAAGCGGGAACATTGGGTGTTTATAACCATGGGTCAATAGGTGCTGGTTCATTAACTTTTACTGGTGATTCGACTTTACTTTTGGGGCGTGGAATCACTAATTTCAGCAATGATATTGTTTTAAATGCGAATGCAACTGTTGGATTCGACACGAATCTTGAATATTTAATTGTTGGTGCCGGCGCAGGTGGTGGTGGTGGTGCTTATGGTGGTGGCGGCGGCGGTGGTGGCGGTGCGGGTCAAGTTCTAACTGGTTCTCTAGACGCATCAAATGTAAGCTATAACCTTGTAATTGGTGCTGGTGGTGTTGGTGGGGTGGGTGGTATAAGCACAGGTGCTTGGAATGGCTACAGTGGATTAGCTGGTGCCTCTTCCAGTTTTTCTAATCTAACTGCTGCAGGTGGTGCCTTGACAATGGGTGCAGCCTTTAATGCCGGTGGTGGATGGACGGATGGTACAGGTGGAATCGGTGGCACATCTGGTTCGGCTAAATTGGGTGGGGCGAAATCATCTTCAACATCATCTAATGCCGGCGGTGGCGGTGGCGGTGCAGGCGGGGCTGGCGGTGCAGTTACCTCTAACGTTGCAGGGGTTGGTGGTGCTGGAATTTCTAGCGATATATCAGGGGTAGTGCTTACTTATGGCATCGGTGGTACTGGTGCCGCTGGTGCTTCTTCCGGCGTCGTGGGAGCTAGCGCTCAAGCTAACACAGGTAATGGTGGTTTTGGTGGAGGAGGTACGAGTAGTGTTGGTGTGGCTGCTGCGCGCGGTGGCAATGGTGCCTCAGGTATTGTCATCGTTCGCTATTTAGGTGGTGATGCTGCAACTGGTGGTACAGAAACCTCGGGTACTGGAACTGCTACTGGATACACAATACACACTTACACCGCAACAGGAAGTAGTTCTCTTACATTCAACTCTATTGCGGCAAGACTATCAGGAAATATTAGTGGTGATAGTCGACTAACTGTCAATGCCACACCAGGTTCGTTAACTCTCTCGAGCGCCAATACCCATCGGGGTGGTACAACGATTTCTGGTGGTATGGTTATTGCTGGTCTTGCATCAATTGGTTCTGCTGGTTCATTGACAAGTAGCCCATTTGGCACCGGCACTGTTACAGTTCAATCGGGCTTCACTGTTGATTTAAATGGTTATGCTTTAGCCAACGCATTTAATCTAAGCGGTGTTGGTTTAAGCAACAATGGCGCTTTGATTAATTCAACATCGACAGCTTTAACGTTACCTGGAGCAATTACTCTGGGTGCGGCAACAACCATCAGCAGTTTAGGTGACATGACTATTTCAGGTCAAATCACATCAGCTGGTTTTGGTTTGGCAATCAAAGATGGTGCTAATTACAGATTAAGCAATACTTCAAATACGCTCAGTACGATTTCAGCTTCAGGTATCACCTCATTAACAGTTGAAAACAATGCTGCTTTGACTGTTGGAACAGTTAATAGCATTGCTGGTATTACTGCAACTGATGCAATTTCATTGACGGCAACTGCGATTAACTTAAATGGCAACTTAACTGTTACAACTTCAACAACTGCTGGTATTTCATTACTTTCAAGAACATTCATAACCAATAATAGTCTCTCCGCAACAACTATTAATACTCAAGGTGGCGATGTTCTGTTCGCGGCTAATATTGATGATGCGACTGACAGTGATACCACTACCAATGGTTACATCATGCTTCGTGAAGGCTTGACGGTTAATTCAAGGGGTGGTGATATTACTTTGGGTGGGGGGAATGCTAACGGTACATCTTATGCACTTGGGAGCTCTACTTCAACTTTGAGCGAGGGGGTTCGAATTGACAAGACTGCCTCCTTAAATTCAAATGGCGGCAACATCATTATCAAAGGGCGTTCATACGCCATAAATCTTGCAAGCAGTATTGGTGGATCAGGTTTTGGTATCTACGAATTAATTTCAAACGCTGAAATTAATTCTGGAACTGGAACTATCTACATTGAAGGCTATAGCGAGACTATTGGAACTTCTTCATATGGTTCTGGAATTGTCTTTGCGCTCAATAATTCAAAATCAACCTTAATTACTTCAGCCAATACAAATAATGATGCAATTAGATTAGTTGGAGTTGGAACTAAATCTGGCGGTTATAGCTATGGTATGGAAATTTCAGGAAGTTCTCCGGTCAGCATTATCGCCACCGGTGAGCATGCTGATGGCATCAATGGTGGTGGAATCACAATTAGCGTTTCTCAACAGAGTTACCACGATATTGTTATTAGATCTGAGTTGCAAGTGCTTGCAAAAAAAGGTGATATAAAACTTTTGGGCAGTCAAAATTTACTTGGATTACAGGGTGTCACAACATCTTCATTGTGGATTAATGCAGAGGTTTACATCGGATCGAAGGCGGCAACATCAGTTTCATCGAGTTCTAGCGATGTTTATATTTCCTATCAAAATTACACGTTTAATAACTTTAGACCCTACATCACCACTAGTGGCAAATTTGACTGGAAATCTCCTAGTGCTAGCTTCGGTAATGCGGTTGATACGGGCTGGTATAGATTGATTGGCATCTCGGGTCTCTATGTAGGTAAGGAAACGAATCAATACAACATCACAATGTCAGTGGCTGATGTCACTGTTGCCGGCCCAGTCGAATTAATTTCGATGGGCGGCACAAGTGCTGATATTTATATTGCCAATGCTTTAACAGTAACAGGTGCTGATGCATGGATCACCTTAAAAGGTGCTGAATACGTCTATAACAACGGTACGATTTCAATGACCGGTACTGGTGCTAATACCTTTACCGTGATGGCTGGCCGAGATTTTTACTCTAATGCATTGATAACTGGCGCAACTGGTAAGCCAATGACTGTCAATATCTATACAGATGTTGATAAGACAGGTGGGGGAGCCATAATTCTAAATACCTCATCAAGAATTTTGAGTTATGGTGGCAACATCACAATGAGAGGTGGTACCGGTGATGCAACATCAGGTTGTGGAACTGCTAAAACCTGTATCGCAGGTTATGCCTCAAATTCTGGTGGGGATTGGATTTCTGGTGATTCTGGTACTGGCTGGCAAGATCATGTAAATGCTATCTTAATTGTGAGTTCAGGCTCAATTGATGCTGGCTCGGGCACAATCACTATGTACGGTAATTCAACGAGTACAGATTCTCAAGCTCGTGGCATTTTGATTTATAACAATCCAACCTTAAAGGCAGGAGGGAATATTGTCCTCAATGGTTTATCGAGTGGAAATCAAGGTGTTTATTACACTGGGACGCTTTGGTCTACCGGCGGGAATATCACCATTAATGGCTCAGGTAAGGCAGGTATCTATATCACTTCATCAACTATAGTTGCTGGCAACACCACTACTTCCCCAAGCTCTGGAGGAACTATTACGCTAAATGCTACGGGCGGAACATCTGGTTGGTATGGGCTTGAAGTTAATGCGTCAACAATTCTTTCACATGGTTCAATTTCAGTAACTGCAACAGCTGTTGGTGAACATGCATTTTATTTGCATGGAACTGGCTCAAAAGTTCAATCAGCTTCGGACATCACAATAAGTGCTACCCAAGGTACTTGGGGTCTAACAATGTATGACAATTCATTCATTCAGTCTACTGGTGGAGATATCGAAATTACCTCAACAGGTATCTGGGGTGGTATGTATGTGAATACTACCGGTGGTATTTATGCGACTAGTAATACTGCGTCACCAACAACGATGCCCACAGCTGGAGGTGCTCTTACAATTCTTGCAACAGGCAATAGCACAGGTGGTCAGGGTTATTACGGTAATAGTGCCGCGGCATTAGTTTCTTATGGTGCATTAAGTCTTACCGGTGTTGCACAAGGTACTGGTGGAGACTATCGTGGGGTCTATTTAGCAGCTAATTCAAAAGTATTGGCTTGGGGTCAAATCACGATGACGGGTAATGCTGCACCCAATGGAATGAACAGCACGACTGGTGGTTATTACGGCATTATTCTTAATACAACCGGTATTACGATACAAAGTTTTAATGCTGGCATTGATATGATTGGTTCTGCCGCTCAATATGATGGTATTTACATTTACGACGGTAGCACCAAAATTTGGGGAAAAACAAATGTTAACTTAACGGGTATTGGCCTTGGGCGCTCAGGTATCTGGATAGCTACAAATGGCACTGGGGGCGGCATTAAATCTACCCACGGTGATGTGGTTTTGAAGGGTATTAGCAACGCAACTGATCGTGCTGGTGTTTACATTGAAGTTCCTATCGAGGCTACAGCTGGATCAGTAACAGTATCAGGTGCGGGAAAATTAAATGGTATCAGGTTTGATACAGGTTATTCTGGAATCATCACTGCTGGAACATCCGTTGATTTGATTGGTTACTCAATTGATGGTGACGCTGTATATATTAATAAAACTGGTAGCCCCATCATTTCATCTGGAACTGGTGACATCACATTCTCTGGTTATGTTGAGAGTGGTGCTAGCAATATGTATGGCGTATACGCAGCTAGCGGCGTGAACATTAGTTCAACCAGTGGAAATGTTATTTTCCAAGCATCAAAGATTGATGGTGTCAGCGGTACTGGAAGAACAAGATTGGTCAACGCTGCAATTGCTTCAACACCAGTTTTCCCGGTAGCTGATGCAGCTAATATGGCATTTGGATCAAGCTCAGGACTTAATTTTGCTGGCAATATCAGTGTTGATACCACCAGCGGTTATATCTCGATTAATGCTAAAACTCCTTCCATTACCGGAGCTATGACTGCCTATGGCATCAAGTTCTTGGCTAACAATCAAAGTTACACACTCAATAATTCAAGTAACTCAATTAACACCTTGGCAGCTAGCATTGGTACAGGTTCTCTGACTTTCGTTAACTCAGATGTTTTGAATATCGGTTCATATAACGGTGTAACAGGTATTACAGCCACCGGTTTGACTCTAACTGTAGCTGGATTAACAGACACGGCAGATGCTGGCATCACTGCTTCATCCAGCAGCACGATTGCTATCAATAATGCCAGCGGTAGCTATGACTACAGCGGCGTAATTGCCGGTCCAATTGCGCTGACAAAGTCTGGCAACGGAACGCAAACATTATCGGCTGCTAACACATACACCGGTTTAACGACCATTAGCTCTGGCACATTGCGTCTTGGAGCGAATGGCGATTCAACGAATACGCCACTGGGAACAACTGCTGCAGGCACCACCATCTCTAGCGGCGGAACACTAGATTTAAATGGATATACCTTGGGGACATCAGAAGCTCTGACAATCAATGGTTTGGGTGTTGGTAGTGCGGGGGCATTGATTAACTCTAGTGTGTCGACTCCTTCAACCTACAGCGGTGCAATCACAGTGGCAGGAACATCATATATTGGTGGCGATGGTGAAATGACCCTTACTGGGATAGTCAGCGCAGCTAGCTATGGCGTCGCATTTGTTGGAAGTGGAAGCTTCACAGCATCTAATACAAGCAACACATTTAGCACCATTGCCTCGAGTGGTATTGGTAGTTTGTCTATCAAGAATAATCGCAGTGTTGTCATTGGTACTGTGAATGCAACTGCTGGTATGACATTTACTGGCAATGTCACTGTAGATACTGTTGGCACAATTACTGTGGATGGCAAAACCATTCAAAAAAATGGTTCATCTGATTCAATATTATTGTTAAAGGCCACTGAGCGTTTGAATCTTTGGTATAGCGCCAATCAAATCAAAACAGCTACAACTGCTGGTACAGGAAAACTTAATATCATTTTCTGGTCAGAATCTGATGGTGGCAATGGTGCAGGGACATCATTAGCTGGAACTTTTACTACTAATGGTGGCCATATTTGGGCGGGTGGTGGTAGTGGCTCCGTGACTTGGAATGGTCTCACTGTAGGTGATGGCGCGGCTGGTGGCGGCGGTTCAGGGTTTAATGCCAATGCAATTGATGCACAGGGTACTTGGACTACCAGTGGAGGGTCAATATGGCTTGCTGGTAATGTTGGAAGTGGCGCTGGGTATGACTTAATTCTTGCTAATGGCGCCAATCAGGTGTTGAACGTAGGGGCTGGTTCAATTACCTTATTAGGTGATTTCCAAGCATCTTCATCTACTTCAACTATTACGAGTACTGGGACGCTCACAATTTCGCCATATGGTAATTCCTTCACGAATGGATCTAATGTTGCTAGAGCATTTACTTGGAGTGGTTCCGGTACTAATTTCGTGGGTACAGGTTCTATCAATGCGATGACCATTAATAGTATTGCTAACTTGGGTGGTTTGGTGATTGGTAAGTCAACGTCAACAAGTAATTCAAATGTGATCATCTCAAATGCAATAGCTATTACTGGTCCAATAAGTATTTATGGCGGTGATATTTCATTGGGTGTAAGTTTGACTTCAACAGGCGCTAATAATGCAATCACTCTTTCTGCATCCAGAAATATCAATACAACCGCCATTAATCTTTCTGTTACTTCAAACGGCGGAGATATTTTGTTGGCGTCAAACACCTCAGGATCTGGTGGGTCTATTAACTTAAGTCGTTTCACGTTAACAAGTGCTGGTGGTGATATCACTCTAGGAGGTGGAGTCGATGGTTTATCCTATGCTCTTGGCAATGATGTAGCTACTAGTGTTCCAACCTATACCAATCAATCTAAGTACAAGGGTGTTTGGTTAAATGCTGTAACTATCAATGCTGAAGGTTCTTCAGTGGGTGGTGATATTTCAATTAAGGGTAAGGGATGGCAGGGCGCTACTCAGAATAATGATGCGGCTGATTTCTATGCTATCGGTATTGATATTGTTGGTTATGACGCTGGAAGTGTTATTAAAACAAATAATGCAGGATCAATTAACCTCGATGGTTTAGGCGGAATTAACTACGATTCCGGAACTCACTCTGTTGGTATCAATTTTTATCATGGTTCCGGAATAACATCCAATTACATTTATACAGCCTCTGGCAATATCAGTCTTACTGGTTCTTCAGGTACAGGAAGCTCTAGAATTAAAGCAGGTGTCAATTCCGATGGTGGAACACAATATATTTACTCTACATCTGGCAGTGTGACTCTTCGTGGCACAGGAGTTTCAACTGAATCATCAACTGCAAAAGCGTTACTGGTTAATGGTGGCACCATTTATTTAGGTTGGAATGGAGCATCCACGGTAACTTCTGGAAATGTAGTTTTACAAGGCGACAGCCTGAGTGTCGTTTCAGGGGCATCTCTAAATATCAAGAGCACAGGAATACTTACGGTAGAACCAACGTCTACTAGTTTTACGAGTGGTCTTTCATGGCCAGTTGAGCGTATTACGCTAGCCTCCATAACAGGTTTAACCCTTGGTAAGAGTGGTAATACATCAGATATAACCATTTCATCTGCTACTACTGTTGGCGGTCCAATTACTCTTTACGGCAGAAATCTCTCAATCAATGCTGCTTTAACAGCCTCTGGTACAAATACTGTTTGGTTATATGGTTCTGGTAATGTTACTGACGGTACCAGCGGTTATATAGTTGCTGATAAATTAGCCTTAATTGGGGGTGCTGTAGCACTTGATAATATAAATAATAATGTGGGCACACTTGCTGGCGAGTCTCTTTCATCAGTAATTTATGTTGATAGCAATGATCTTAGCGTTGGGCTTGTTAACCCAACGGGTATTGCTGCTACCGGTGATATTCGTATCTCTACTGTTGTAGGTAACCTGACGATTTCTGAAAATATTGAAACAGGATCTACAAGCTCTGATGCTGTGATTTTGGTGGCCGGCAGTGCAGCTTCTGCTGGAAGCACTTCTGGTGGTAATGTGGTCTTTTCAAATACCTCAGATAATGCAACACCTACAATAACTACCGGTACTAGAGGGCGCGTTGTTATCTACACAGGTTCAATCAGCGATAGCACTGGGGTGACAACATATATTGGTTCCGGTACTGGTCATTTCCGTTACAACTCTCAGTTTGGTGCTACAGCAGGCTACACAACGGCTTTAGATGCAAGTGGTAAGTATGCTATCTATAGAGAGCGTCCTGTTGCAACAGTAACAACATCATCTCAATCAATTAATTATGGTGACTCAATCAGTCTTACTGGGACAACTTCAGGCTTGGTCAATGGTGATTCTGCTAGCTATACCATTAGTGGTGCAACCTATTCAACATCAAATAATCTAAAGGCTGGGTCTTACACAGTAATTGGTGGCGGTCCACTTGGTCTTGGTTACAGCGTTTCTGCGACAAATGGCACCCTAACAGTTGCGCAAAAAGCAATCACTATTAGTGGCTTTGCTGTTTCAGACAAAGACTATGATGGTACAAATACAGCAACGGTAACGAATTCGGGGTCTGTATCTGGTCAGGTTATCAATGATCTGGTTAGTGTTTCAAGTGTTTCAGCAGTTTTTGGTGATAAACATGCTGAGCAGAATAAGGCACTTACAATCAGTGGCGGTACATTGAGCGGGGCAGATTCTGAAAACTATACGGCGTCAATTTTAGGATCAACAACTGCAACTATTAGGCCTAAATCTGTTACTTTGACAGCCCCAGCAATTACCAAAACATATGATGGTGGTTTAAATTACACAACTCAATCATCGGATCTTACAAATCTTAGCGCACAGCTTGGTGTTTCTGGGGATACAGTTACTGGCATTACATTAGCATTCGCTAATAAAAATGCTGGCAGTGCTAATAAGATTGTTGAGGCCTCTGGGGCTACCATTAGCGATGGAAATAGTGGCGCTAATTACAGTATTTCATATGCCAATAACACTGCAAGTACGATTAATAAAGTTACTTTGACAGTAACGGCTGATGATAAGAGCCGTGTGTATGGTGATAGCAATCCTACATTGACCTATGGCATCACAGGTTATGTGAATGGTGAAAATGCTACTTCAGCAGGTGTCACCGGTACCCCAA
>JACCED011388721.1_pt1 | contig 20800 bp, 15 predicted proteins | sample 7455021 | NCBI WGS metagenome assembly JACCED01 (sample SAMN15323456, study PRJNA562643) | freshwater metagenome | isolation source: river surface water | place: USA:Blue River Watershed | collected 2017-08-19
AAAGCATTTGAAGCAGGAAGTTCTGCTAAATTCTTTACACCCATCTTAACAAGTAGGTTAGTATATGGTGTTGCTTCACACTGGAATACACCTTTTGTATATCCCTCAGATAGCATCTGATAAACCTTGGAATCATCCATATCAAGACTTAAAAGGTCTATGTCAGTACCCTCTCGTTCTTTAATGATCTTTAATGTATCATTAATAACACTTAAGGTTTTAAGACCAAGTGCGTCGATTTTGATGAGTCCGATTTTTTCAGCCTCTTCCATGTCAACTGCCACAACAGGAATACGCTCATCGCTGCCAGGAGAATTACGTGTCTCCATCGGTGCGTACCTAAAAATAGGATTTTTACTAGTGACAACACCAGCAGCGTGAATGCCAGTACCTCTAATACGACCACGAAGTTGTTCTCCATATTGTTCCACCTCTGGATATTTTTCTCTAAACCAAGCAGTAGTTTTTGATGAGCAATATTCGTCCCAAGTATCTACTAACTTCAAAACCTTATTTACATCTACTAGCGGTATGTTTAATGCACGAGCAACATCTCTTACAACACCTTTATCTTTAAATTCTAAGAATGTGGCAATAGACGCAACATGTTTATATTGTCTAACAAGATAGTCTTTTACTTCATCACGACGAGAATCTTGAATATCTGTATCAATATCTGGGAAGTCATTGCGCTCTGGATTAATAAAGCGGAAGAAAAGAAGTCCATGCTCAATTGGATCAATATCCGTAATTCCAAGCGTATAGCAAAGCAAGGATCCAGCAGAAGATCCTCTGCCTGGCCCTACCATGATTCCTTCTTTCTTGGCCCAGTTAATCATGCTTTGAACTACAAGGAAGTATGGTCCAAAGTTTTTGTCTCTAATAACCTTTAATTCTTCCTCAAGCCTATCAATATATTCTTGATTATCAGAAAGTCCTTTATTTAATAATCCACTATACGCAAGATCTTTTAACTCTTTATCTGGATCTTTATATTGAACTGGTAAAAGATTTAGTCCATCCTTAATGTTATAATCTTCAATCTTATTAGCAAGATCAATTGTATTTTCATAAATATCAGTTCTATATATTGCCTGCTTTTCCATTGCAGACTGGATTTCCTCATAAGACAAAAGATGTATGTCAAACTTATTAAATGACATCTGCCTATCTGCACCGTATAAGTAATCAAGGCGCCTCATTAAGTCCCCTTGCTTTTTGGACTTTTCATATGTAGCATCTTTTTGAATTTTATTAGAATAAGTATTTAAAATTAATTTTAATTCTTGAATCTCTTTTTGTGATTGATCTACATGGTGACAATCAGGAGTTACAATAGGTTTAATCTTAAATTCATCCGCTAACTGTAAAATAGTTCTGTTGATTGACTCGTCGTTATGTGGCATGACCTCAAGATAATAATCATCGCCAAACTCTTCTTTAAACCATTTAATATATTTCTTTGCCATAGCAAGTTCACCAAGTTCAATTGACTTAGCAACAATTCCACTTGGACAAGCAGAAGATACAATAATACCTTCCTTATACTTAGAAAGAACTTCAAAATCTATTCTTGGCTTTTTGTAATATCCTTCAGTCCAAGCAATCTCATTTAATTTGTTTAAGTTTTCTAAGCCTGCCTTGTTCTTGGCTAGAAGAATTATATGGTTATAAACCATATCTAATTGATCGGTTCGTTCGCCCTTATCTCTTTGATCAAAGCGATCTTCACACATATAACCTTCTATGCCAAGAATAGGCTTTATACCACCTGCTTTTGCAATACGATACATTTCTCTGTGGCCAGAAAGGGAGCCATGGTCTGTAATTGATATTGCAGGCATACCCAACTTTATAGCACGATCAACATATTCTGATGGCAACCCAATACCATCGAATAGTGAAAAGTGAGTATGTAAGTGAAGTGGTACGTAGTTCATCTACTACCAGTCGATATTCGTCGCTGATGTTGTAGATGGAGAATCAAAGCCAAGATAGAATGCCTCTTGTTCTGCATAAGGAACTCTACGAAGTGCTTTTTCTAGTGGATATGGCTCAATGCCATCCCAACTAAATGGCTCCTTATCTGGAGCAGATGGAATCAAAGTATAAGATGTTTCAGTACCTTGACCATTACGCTTTAACTTCCACTGAAGATTAGAGATGCTGCCTGTTTCAAGTGCATACTCACGAATAGTGTTAAATGCAGATTGCTTACTAACACCCATAGACCAGATAGCAACGTATGGTGCTTCAATGCCATCGTCTACAAGTACATTGCAATAAAAGCGAAGACGGCCACGCCATCCGCTGTTACCCTTTGGATCCTTGCGATACATTTCTTCGGCCCAGTCACGACCTTCTGCATCCATTGTGTCTACTGCTTTACGCTTATAATCTTTTGGATTAGTGTGTTCTTTTACTACAAGAGCAAGGCCACGATCTGCATTATAATGTGCAGAATCTTCATCTAACTCTTCTACGAATCTAATTTTTACTGACTGTCCATCTGCTAACTTAAGCCAGCGGACCTTTGGTGCACCTTCATCGCTTTTCTTATCGAGCAGGGCATTAATGTTTTTGAGTCCCTTAATAACGCTCATGTTTTCTCCTTTTTATATGTTGTGTATATAGTTTACCATATGGCTATTTAATTGTCCACTCATCATTAATAATCATATCAAAAAATTCTTTACTCTTAATATAATTATTTAGTTCTGAGTTTAGTTTTTCATCTATTCTTTTTAGTTCTTCAGAATAATCTTTATCTTTTATTTCTTCTAATAAACGATCCCCATTAAAGTCCATTCCAGCAACGCCGTAATATACCTTATGTAGATCGTTACTCCATGATTCCATGTCCTCATGACAGTATACAGGGTTTTCCTTTATCTTGTCAAGGAACTTTAGTAGATTATCTGAAATCTTATTATCTTTAGTAAAGTCTCTCCAGAAAGGAGTATCATCTCTGTTTGTTATATAATGTATTGCTATAAAATCTCTACAGTCTTCATAAAACTTATGAACATGATTATTAAAATTATCAATATCATTTTGATTATAATTTTCAAGATCATGCTTTTCTATTATTTTATTTAACATTCTAATTGTTCCATGTATAGTCGTTGCTTCCATAGGCTCTAAAAATCCTGACGATAATCCAATTGCTATACAGTTATTGATCCAACTTTCTTTATAATGCCCAGCATTAAAATTAAACTTTTTAATTATCTGAACATCTCCATACTTTTCTTTAATTTCTTTAATTGCTTCTTCTTCTGATATATATTTTGAAGCATATAGATACCCAGCACCAGTTCTATGCTGAACTGGTATATTAAATACCCAACCTGCGTTCATTGCAATTAATTCTGTATATGGAGGAAGATCCTCTTTTGTTGGAAGTAGAAAAGCCAGACCAGTATCTAATGGAAGGTATGGCTTATAATCTATCCATTCTGATTTAAAATGTTTTCCAATAAGCAATCTTTGAAAGCCAGTGCAGTCTATAACAAAATCACAGTCTATATAACTATCATCTTCAAATATTATCTTATTAACATTGCCACCATCATCTGATTCAAAGCCAGAAACAATATTATCAATTACTTTTACGCCACGCTCTTCTGCTTTTTCTCCTAAAAATGCTGCAAGCAATCTTGCATCAAAATGCCACGCTACTGACATATGCCATACAAAAGCAGGATCTTTAATATACTTTGGATCTAACTTATCTTTTAATAATGGAAGTCTATTAGAGTATGCCTGTCTTGAATACATACTAAGCCTATCTAAGTTGCCGTCTTCTTTTACTGCAGTTGCAAGTACTTTTGAATAAATAGAACTATCCTCATATGCAACTGGGGCTAACCCCATAAAGTATTCAGGATTATGCTTGCTCCATCCAGTAAACTTTACACCAGTTTTAATAGAAGATTTTGTTCTCTTGATAAATTCAAACGGATCTAATTCCATATATTCAAATGCATAGTTAGAATTACCAACAGTTCCTTCTCCAGCACCCAATATATCTAACTTGCTACTATTAATAACAGTAATATCAAAATGAGGATACCTCTTCTTAAGGAAAAGGCTGCTCATCCATCCAGCACTACCTCCACCAATTACTACTAGTTTCATAGTATTACACCAAAATATTTTGCAATATAAAGTATTGCAAGTACTGACCAAAGAATATTAAACCAAATAAGTGTTGGAATTGTCTTAACTGTAGATGACCAAATAAGACCAAGACTTGATACTAATGCAAATATGTAAAACCACCATACACTTACATCAAATAATAATCCTGGCAAAATAATCATTGCTTTGGCAACAAAGGCAAAAAACTCTACAGTGTTTGCTCTATTCCAATACTTTTTATGACCCATAGTTTTTAGGGCCTCTAACCATTCCATATGGTTTTTATTTTTCATACCAGCATCTCCCTTATTTGGTCTTGAAAACCTTTATCTAATCCAATTATATCAGAGTCTTCCATGTCTCCAATATCCTTATATTTAGAGTCTAAGTTTAAAATAGATATATGATTGCCTAATCTTTCTACCATTTTTTCTTTCATCTTAAGACCTGCCTCATCATTATCGGCAATCAATACTATATCGTTAAAATATTTTTTTAATAACTCAATCTGTTTTGATGATACGTTTGCCCCTAAGGTTGCTACTGCTGCAATTCCAACCTGATCCAATCTTATAGCATCAAATGAAGACTCCACAACATATACACGACTTGCAGCCTTAACACGATTTAAATTAAAAAGTAATTTAGATTTTGGAAGTCCAGGAGTATTTTTAAACTCTTTTCCTTCTACTGATCTTGCAACAAAGCCAACACATAGGCCTTCATGGTTATATACTGGCACCGTTACCATATTTTGATTTTCAGAATATCCAAGTTTAAACTTGATAACAGACTCTTTGTTTATTTTTCTTTGTTTAAAATAAGAGATACTTTTTTCTGATATCAATGCCTGTGAGTTTAACTTATCAATTAGTGATTCATCGAATGCTGTAAATTCATCCTTATCAACTAACTTGTTTGTTATATCTATAATAATATCAGATTGAGTTTCTTTGCTTTTAATAAATCTTACGGCCTCAAAATATGTTCTTCCAGAAAAATGCATTACCAACTCTACCAGATCTGCAGTTTTACTACATGAAAAACAAAAGAACAATCCACTAAATTTATTTATTTCTCCAGCGGGTGTTCTATGGTTTGAGTGAAATGGACAAAAAATTATATATTCTGAATCTGCTTCTTTTTCTATGGTTATGCCAGATCCTGAGAGTACTCGTTTGATTTGCTCTTGTGTGTATATATTGGTCTGTTGCCGTCTATTCCGACTATCCATTCTATCTGCTTTCTCCCAACATATATACCGTGTATTGTAAGTTCAAACTCAAAATATTTTTTCTTTTCATTATAGTCTATAGTAAAATCTGGCTCAATGTCAAATCTTGGAACATACCCAGACAAACGCATTTCTGAGACAATAAGTCGTATATATTCTGACTTAAGCCTGCCAATGCCCGATTCATCATGAATCACTCCGTCTAAGCCAAACTTTTTTATTGGCTTGTGATGATATCTTACCATGTAACATATTATACAGACTTATCTTCATAATCCTTATATCTATAATATCCCTTGTCAAAATCAGCCTGTACTAAGAATTCTCCCATAAAACCGTTACGATTTTTACGAAATACGCACTCAATAATGTCACTATTATTTGCACGACCTAAGGCTAGTACCCAGTCTGCATCGTATGCAATCTGTCTAGACCATGCGGTTTGACCAAGCGTTGGCACAGTTTCAAGTTTAGTTACATCATCAGGAGTAGCAGAAGATATGGCAATAATTGGAACCTCTTCGGCGATTGCCATTAACTTTAATTCACGTGAAAGATTTTTCATACGAATGGTTTCATTATCTGATTTAGTATTTGGACTCATCAATTGTAAATAATCTACAATAACAAAGTCTGGCTTATACTGATCAATCTTTCCACGAAGAACAGACGGTGTTATATCCCCACCAGTGTCATTAGAAATAATATGGAATTCTGGCCTACCCTTTACACTTTTTTCATGCCAAGATTTAAGCATGTCTAACTCTACTTGTCCAGCACTTAGTTTTCTGTGTGACCAAAGACCCTCACCCATAATTGCAAACACACGGTTGCGTACTTCCGTTTCAGACATTTCAAGACTTATGATCATTGGGCTACGACCCTGTTTCCAGGCCTGTACAGCGAAATAGAGAGACAGCCACGACTTTCCTATACCTGGATATGCCAAGAAGACTCCTAACTGCCCTGGCATAATTCCAGACGGCAAATAGTTATCAAATCCTGGAAGTCCAGTTTTAATGCCAAGCGCTCCAGCCTCTTGTTGCTTTTTTAAATTTTCAAAATAAGCAATCGCAGAATCTAAATCTGTTACATCGATGTCACGAATGGCTGCTGTGTTTTTTCTAAGTTCTGATGTTTTAGATATCAATGACTCAAGCGCTTCTACCCCAAGCCCACCCTGAACATCTGCTGCTGTGGATCTTAATATATCCTTTAAACTATTGGTTAGATATTCTGCTTGTAACTCTTCAAGGTGATGCTTTGTAGAACCTACACCAGAAGTTGGCTCAAAATCTCTAAACTTCTCTACAACTAAAGTTACTGGTGGGACAGTTCCATTATGCTCATAGTACTTTCTTATAAACTGCCAAACATCTACATGTGTTTTCAGTATGCTATCTATGTTAGCCTGTAATAAAACATGAGCCTGTTTATCTTGTAATACTGCCGATATTAATTTAGACTCTGAATTATTCACTTAACCACTCTTTCGCTTTCTTTCTACGTTCTTCCCTGTCACTTAAATCTTTTTCATATTCATTTTTTCTTTCAAGTATATCATGTGCTATATATGCAAAATTATTCCAAGATGGATTTTCGGTTACTTCAAAATAATATTCTAACAAATCATAACATACTGGCAAAGTGTATGACTCTATAAGAGCATCTGCAGACCATTGCTCAACCCACTTATTATAGGATGGCTCTTTTCCCAGTTTAAACTTATAGTGTTTATCAAACCGACTTAACAGAGCCAATCGCTTCTGTTTGTCGGTCATACTATTCGCTTTCTTCTAATTCTGATTTTGCTTCATTAATCTTTTCAGTTAACTTATCTTCAACGAATTTATAAACACGCTCAAACGCCTGATCTGTATTTTCTCCATCACGCTTTGAATCTACAACGCCTAAATCTAATCGTAGTGATTGAAAGTTTCCAAGATTTAATGTGTACCCAAGTGTTACTGATACCTTTGTGTCGTCCATTTCATACCCTTCTATTATATTGACTCTGACCAAATAGGAATGAATCTTCCGTCTTCGGTCCTTGTATATGTAAGTATACCATCGCCCATTCGCCGTGTCAACTCAGCCCTGCTTGGAGTTATATCGTTTGTTATTAAATTATCTTTTCTTGGTCTACCAATATGGTATGTAGCCAGTATATCACGTATCTCTCTTACTTGAGATTCAGAATAATAAGATCTAACTTGCCACCCCCTTTCCCCGCCTTTTTGAGATCCAGTAGGAAATGGTATAATTCCACGCTTCATTAAAGATGGCATATATTTTTTATGTCTATTTACTAAGTCTGCAGTTTCTCCTACAGTATATGCTCTTTCTCTTTTGTTTTTAAAATCTCCGATTAAGCAACTTTCAATTCTATCTTTTGTAATATTATAAACAGACATGATTCCGTTAGACCTATTTAGATGATGTACTCTAACAAGATCTCCGTTTAAAAACCAAACTTTTTTATTTCCAGGAATTACAGGGGCGACATTGTAATCTTCGCTCGTTCTATTTCCTTTTTTAGTAGCCATCTTCCTTCCTCTGATTCTGATGGTGGATGAAAAAATTTTCTTGATCCGCACAATAAACAAAAAATTTCTAGGTGAGAAATAGAATTATATATTCTATCTATCATCATTGTTTTTGAACATTTTGAACATTTAATCATTAATTAGGTATGCCCACAATAATTAGATTTACGCCGACAGAAACATCTCCGTTAACATTAAAGTTAACAACTCCATCTAGTCTAGATGTTGTAATAGACTTAATTACTACGCTAACATTTTTTCCAGCGTCTGTTCCGCCTATATTTACTGGACTAACCGTTACAATTGGTGGATATTTAAATTCTGGCTTAAAGTTGTATGAAAAATCTTTTTGTCCGCCTACGCTTTGACTTCCCTTGAAAACATCTGTGTAGCCAGCAATGACTCTTGTTTCTGAGATTTTTGCACTCTGAGATGTAAAGTTTGGAACATCAACAGTTACATACTTGTATATTGCTGGAGATATTTGAACAGATAAATCATTTATAGCCTTAACAATTTCATTAATATATGAAACATCTATTGGCTGACCTGGTTCTGGTGTTGGTATTTTTGCCATATTTCCTCCTATCTAATTATATCAGAGAGCAGACTCTGTCTCAAATAATTGAGCATTATTAAACTTTTCTAAGGGTATTGTTGCGGTTTGCACAGCAATATGAATATATGTTTTATCTGGAGAATATACTATAGAATAGTTAGTCTGAGATGTTTTTGTATAATATTGCCACCCGCTATTGTTCCATTTGACATAAATATAATATTCTGGTATATTTGGTTGCGGCTCCCAAACTAAATTAATAACCCTATTTGTTGTATCTACAACTATGCTATTCAAAATCTCTGATGCTGTATCTTCTGCAGTTATTTTATATATTGGTGACCAGTGCGATGTTCTATTCTTATCTTCTGAAATAATTCTATATCTTAAAACATATTGTTGAGTATCTCCAAAAAATCCAGGTAGTTTGGATTTTGGAACAATTATTTTTTTAATACCTACATCTGGTGAATCTGCCATTATTCCACATCCAATGCAAACCTAAACTCAATATAGTTTGTTGTATTGGCAGCCTTTACAATAGTCTCTGCATTATTATTTTTTATTACAGTATATCCAGTCATTCCATAAACTGGATTTATTGTTGATATATTTTCAAATCTAATGGCATCAAGACCAACATAAAAATCTTCTGATGGTATGTCATTTTTTAAAATTGTTGTATATATTTTTACAATACTAACATTGTTCCATGTGAAGCCTATGCTCTTATGAAGTTCTTGAAGTTCTTTAGTTATTACATAATATCTATTATTTGCAAAATCATAATCATCTGCAGACATTATTACTTCAAACCGTGCCCATTCACTAGAACCAGCGGAGTCGCTTTCTGCAAACTCTAATAGAATTCTAACTTCATTTGGCAAGATTGATGGATCTGGATCTTTATTTATAATGCTAAATGCTAATTTAATTTGATCTGTAGGTGCATTTTTATTAAAATCCAGCGCTGTGCCCAAAAGATGCATATGCTCAGATCCTGCATCAATTGTTATGTGTCCTCCAGATAAACCAAGATTTGATACATCCCCACGCATCATGACTATGTTATTATAAAATCTAGCACGTTCATATCTTGACAATCTATTAGAATTTGTAAATAATCTATTGTCTGAGTTTGTTTGAAATACCTTAGCAACAAATGTTTGATCTCCGATGGTTTGATTAAAATCATTAATTATGTTATCGTCGTCAGTATCATCAAGTGGTGAATACTTTACCTCTAAAGCACCAGCGCCAGCATCTCTGTGATATTCCCAATTTTCATTTACCGTAAAAGCAAACAAAGATCTGCTGTCATATGCGCCAGCCGATGGATTTGCTCCAGCAGAATATATTCCAACCTCTGATATCTCATATCTTTCATCTGTTGGAAGTTCTGCTGTTAATACAATTTTATTTATATCATTTTCATTTACATATCCTCTAGATGTTATAGGAACTCTAAACATCTCAAAGTCAAGAGATTGTTTTGCTTTGTAATCGCCAAATTCCTGATTGGTCGCAAGGGGCTTTGCTCCGCATCCTATTGCTATATATGAGGCATACGCTGGGGTTTGCCCTATAAGATATTTGGCTAATATGCCTTTTCCAGTATTTGTTATCATAAAATCACCTCATATATTGTATCATCTAATACTGTACCGTCTGAAACTATTGAAACCTCTACCTGCTCGTCTGGGGCCATATTAACAACATTAATAACAAGGTCTCCATTTTCATCTATATAAACAATTTGACAGTTTGGACCTGTTCCACAAAGTGGTATTTTGCTAGAAAAGTTAATAGGAAATTTTTTAAAATAGTTAATATCTACATCTTGTAGCGCTAAGATATTTTGAGGGTTATATTGAAAATATAAATTAGTTAAATTTTTAATAGGTTGATAGATTACATTTTGACCATTAACAATATCAGTTCTAAGTATGTTTATTAATTCTTGTCCTCCAATATCTTCAAATATTAGATCAGTCATTATTTCAATGGGAGTTGATTCATCGTCAAATAAAATAATATCAGTAGTTGCAACTCTTACATCAGAAGAATTGGCGGATGATGCTTTTGCTTCTGGTGTGTCTGGTGTACTGTTTAATGTTGCCATTTTATACCTCGCTTAAATACAAAACCATTTCTGGTCCATTGTAATCTCTGTTATATTCTATGTGATATATCACAAAATTTTTATCTGATGAAGAAATAACATCTTCTTGGTTTTCATTTTTATATTCAATGTTTACAATATCACCTAGTTGTAATGTAGGATTGCTAAATATTTTTACACCGACATTTTTTCTTGGCTTTAATATTTTATTAATCATCCAACCCATTAAGTCATTTGCATCATCGTTTGACTGAACATACACTGGATCTAAAGAAAACTCTTTCTTTCCGTAGGTCAGCCTACTTGTTTTTATCTTATCATAATCAATAGCAGACCTTGTTGGAGAAATAATTGTTCCGTCTTTTCCTATTGCAGGATCAGAAAAATTACTATTCTTGGCAAAATAATTATCCACAGTTAATTGATTATTTGATTCTTGTGTAAAAGTAATACCTTGAATTCTTAAATAGTTTCCACTTGTTTCGTCTAAGTTTAAAGATGTATCAGTTGAATTAAAGATTAAAAACTCTGCACCGTACGAGCCGCCTCTAAATCCAGATACGACGTAACCCTTTATTCTATTAAATACTGGGGAAAGTTGTGAGTAAATTGCTGGATATGCCTTATCATATTTTGTTTTTATATACGCAGCCTCTCTCATAATTGTTCCAAACTCATCAAAATACATATTAAAAGATGGTGGTTGGTTTGGATTTATTCCAGACAGATAAGTGGCCTGAACTATTCCAGACATGGCATACTTTCTAAAAGATTCATTTGCAGTTACCTGTTCATCTCCAAAGGCTGCTGAGACTGGAGTCTCTAAAGCGAATGAAGTATTTTGACTATAGTTGTTTGCAAGTGCATATACATTTTCAAACATACACTTTGATCCACCTCTAACAAATAAAGCAATATTATTATAAATTGGAAGTGGCGCTGAATCATCTACTACCTTGACAAGATTATTATTAATATATAGATAGAACCTTCTTGTAGATTGAATATCTTGATACTCTACCGCTAAATCATATACTGTTGGATTTTGCTCACCCATCATTCTTGCTTGACCAGTAAACTTTCCATCATCTACAATAATATTTGTAAGCCCACCCCATAATTTAATAGGTACTGCCTTTCCAGTTGAATCAGAATAAACCTTATAAAAAATAATATTGTGAAGGTTATCAACATCAGAGGAATACTGACTTACATTCTTTTCTGTTAAAGCAATAATTTCAAAATAATATCCTACATTTGTTTCTGGATTTAGCATTACCGCTATACCACCAGAACCTCCAGAAATGTTTAACTGTTGATTAGGCTGTGTTCCAGGAATAACGTAGTACGGAGTTGCGTTAACTGGTGTTTGCTCTTTGGTTTCGCTTATTTCAATTTTTCCAATTATTCGCATTCTTGTTCCAAAATGTTTATATTTTGTGTCTAATGCTTTATACTGGTAGGATACAAATTCTAGTGGAGACTCTGTTGTGCTAAAAGATGGTCCACTCATAACTAGTGCGGATGATTGAACAGATCCTGCCTGAGTTGATTTATTAGTATTGTTTTCTGATTCATTTAAATATGAATATGATAAAAAGTTTTTAATAACTCCAGTTCTTATGTTTTGTTTTGCCCTAACGTTATTTATTCCAGCGGATTGTGTTGACAGCGACATACTCTGTATTGCTGTATTATCTAAAACATCACCCTGTGTTAATCCAAACAGGTGTTTTGACTTCATGTCTATACCCTTTAAAAAGTTATCATCTTTCCAATACGATGGCAATCCTGCACTATGAGATACAACACTAGTTCCAAACTGTCCTCTACCATGTCTTGATACTGGTCCATTCTTCATAACTGTAATTCCATTTATTTCTTCATACTTTGGCTCAGCATAAATCCTTATAAGTCCAGTTGGGTAGATCTTTCCATTAAATGGTAATTTAGAAAAATAATCTTGATACTCTTGGTTGTTACTTATCCAAACATTACCTATACCGCCAACAGTTTGGGTTGTAGTTGTTATTGTCCCATTTGCTTCTTCTTTTAATATTATCTTTTCTGCTCCAGGTATGTTATATTGAACAGCATCAAATCTTATTATCTCTCCATTAGCATAGAAATATCCAGCATTTCTTCCTAGCCAATAAACTGCTTCTCCAAGATCTATCACATTATTTGTTAACTGATTTCCTACTACCTGCGGAAGAATTGATGAAAGATCTGAGTTTAACGGAATTGCGCTAAGATTATAAGATGATTGGTCTGAAACCTCTCCATTAATTGACCTTGAGTTTTGATCTCCAGAAATTTCCCATAAAAGTGCTGGCTTGTATATCCAACTTTTTGCAGCAACCTCATTATCAATCATAGATGCTTGTTTAATACTTCCATAAGATCTTTGTATATATCTATTATTATAATTTATAACACCGTCGTTATAAACATTTTTATCAGAAGAAACTATTTCTTTTATGTTTGATATATATGTTGATGAATTTTTATTTTCTCTTATGCCATCTTTTACAAAATCATTTGATCCATAAAGAGTAAATGAGGAGTCTCTGTCTGTTTTAGATGGCAGCATATAGTTTTTACTCATCATAACAAAATTATTATATTCGTCAAAAAACATTGCTGTTTGAGTTGAAATTGCTAAATCTGTAAGAACATCTGTAATGCTTTTATCTGGTGCAATATAGAAAAATGGAATATTTAATTCTTTTTCTCCGTTAACTCTTTTAAATGTATAGTTAGAAAATCCAACAGAATCAAGTAATAGTGAAACTGCATAACTTAAAGATACGTTAGTAACTAACATTTCTGGAGCGGTGATTGACTCAAAATAAAAATATAAGTCTCTTAGGTTTAGATCAACTTTTCTATCTGAATGTGAATAAGAAGGAAATCCCTCAGAGTACATAGTTTTTATTGGAACAAAATAATCATATCCATTTACATCTACAATAATGTCATATAACTTAATCTGTATATTATTTGATATATAATCTCTAATAATACTGTTTGTATTATTTTCGTTAAAAGAATTGTCATAATCAAAAATAGAAAGCGTTCCAGTAGATGCTAGTAGTTGACCTACAGGAAGACCGCTGTTGCCAAGGTCTGATGCTATCTTAGCAACACTAAAATTAATTACCTTATCAGATATATCAGAAACTAGTCTTGGAGATAATTCAATTAGGTCAAACGTAGAATTTTGTTTATTCATTGTTTCTACAATAACTCTTAATCCTTTAATATAATCTAATTCACGATAAATACTAGATCCGTCCGACTCAGAAATAAAAGATATTGGATTAGTAAAGTCAGTAACAAAGTTTGTTAATCTTGAAACAGTTTCTTCCTCTAAATACCAACCATACTCTGGCTTAAAAGTTTCATACTGGTTGTTAAACCAAATATGGTATGTTCCAATTTCTCCATCATTTTCTTTAATTAAATATGCATACCCATTTATTGATTGCTCTGGAAGCCAATTTATACTTGAGTATTCTTCTGCTTTAATAAAAACATCTCTATATTTTTCTGGAACCTTTAACCCGTAGGCTAATTCTACATACCCGTCATTTTTTATTACTTGAGTTCCATCTAATCTTCTTGAAGACGGATTAAATGATACTACATCTATCCAGTTATTTCCCTTTAATGATTGAACTTTCCACTTAACTGGAGTTGTTCTATTGTTGTCTCCATATAATGGATCAGAAAATGATCCAGATGAATTTGAAAATGGACCCAAGTCTATCGAGCCTACATTTGTTTGCATTTTTATTACAACTCTATTTGCTGGAACTGGATTATCATATACAACAAATGGCGCAGCATCATCTATATAATTTTGACCATTAAGAAATTTATTTGCTATACCCCTTAAAGTTCCAGAGTCTGTTCTGAACGATGTCCAATATTTAAACTTATCATTTTTATCGGCCATGTAGTATCTTGGTCTATCTGACATATTTATGTTAGAATGATGTAAACTTCTTCCTGGTAAATATGCTGCCTTATTAATTCCAGAACGTGGGCGAAACTTTTTAAAACAATCTTCTAAAGAATATAACATATTATGTTTTTTATTACTTGATAATAAAAACCACGGCTCATTATTATTATCTGGATCTATTCCTCCATCAATTAAAATATCTGCATCTGTTGCTCCAGTATAGTAATTTCCTAAATCATTTATATCGAATGTATTAGGAAGTATCTTATATTTAAAGTCTGGGTCTGCTATTTCGCTTGATGCTAATGGTCTATATCTATAATTTCCTATTTTTACAATATTATTTGGAACATTCATATTCCACTCAGCAATAATTGCTGCTTGACCTTTTACAGTTGCAGAAGTTTTAAGATGCTCTGTAAGTTCTTGGTTTTGAAACATTATACCTCTTCCAGCGTTACGCTTATGTTCCAAAAATCAAAATTACTTCCGCCACGCTTTACTACATTATAACTAAAATCTGAAAAATACATTTGAACTAATTGGCTATATTGTGCAAGGTGTGCATATGAATTAGCATCTTTTCCAAAGTTAGAATATTTATCATAAGATAAATAAACCCAGAAAGGTCCTTGATGATTTTCATACCAATCTAATAACTCTACTCCTCCTGCGCCACCATCTGTTGTATATTGTGTATCAGCACCAGAGGGGCTTCCATATCCATTATAGGGAGAGATTCCAGTTGTTGGATTGAATTCTGGTACAGCAAAATATGACCTTGAAGGAAGCATCTGCCATGATGTACTTATTGATAATTTATCTGCTATATGATATGATCTCATGCGACCATTAATCATTCTTTCTCTTGTTTCAATTCTATTAGGGGTAAAATCTATTGGGCTTCTATTATCATCTGACAATATTAAAAATTGATTATAGGCAGATGGATCTGTTTCAGTTCCTGGATTTTGTCCAACCTCTAATCCATTTGGAACATACAATCCATCTACTAAGGTTCCAGAATTATCTGACCATAGCATTGCCTGTGGTCTTTGATATTTTTTTCTACCTAACATATATGGGGCAGTTGACATTATAATCTATTACCTCCAAGTCTTCTAGAATCTACCTGCTTAATATGAGACATAACTGCTCTTGCAATTTCATCTGGATTAGCATCAGATTTAACGTTTACGTTAATACTATAATTATACACTGACTCCCCAACAGACTCTCCATTATTAATAGCCTTTAATTTATCTAAACCATAATTTTGTACGGCATACTTACTCATAACAAACTCTCCTGGAGTAAGCATTGCAGGGACTATATCCGAACCTATTGCAAATCCACCATTTCTAAAGTATTTTGGAATAATTCCTCCAGAATTTCTATACCATAAAGAACCACTCCAATAGTCTCCGCCACTTAAAGAATCCTTTAGAGCATTTGCTGCTGCATCTGCTGCTGCTTTGGCTGCTGCATCTGCTGCTGCCTTTGCTGCTGCTTCGGCTGCTGCTTTGGCTGCTGCGTCGGCTTGTGCTTTTAGATGTGCGTCTTCTCCAGATTGATTGATAGGAACACACTTTCCTGATGCATCTTTAACAAATCCTGTAGGGCATGCTCCAGTATTATTGTTTCCATTATTATTGCCATTTCCATTTCCATTATTGTTTCCGTTACCGTTACCGCCACCAAGATCTATAGTGGTTATATATCTAGTAATATTTTCTGTAATATTTCTTATTTCATTAATAATTTGGTTAGTTGTAACGCTTTCTGGAATTGCGTTAATAGTATCTAAAATGCTCTGCCATGAGGCATCCGCTGCTGCTGCTGATGCTTCTGCTGCTGCCAAAGCAATTGCATAATTTTGAGCCAATTCTTCAATATCAATTAACTTGTCTGTAGTCTCTTGCCATTTTTCAAGTGTCATTCCAGTGCTATCATCTAGAGCAATTGCCTCATCAACAATAGACTGCAAGTATGTTTCTTGCGACTCTAACTCTAAGTCTTGTGCCTCAAGGGTGGCCAATATTTTATTTTGATTATCTAATTCTGATTTTATAACATCTAGTTTTGCTTGAGCGTCTGCAATAGCCTTTTCGTTAAGAACTCTTGCCTTATCTAATTCAACAACTCTTTCTTTTTCAAGTCTTGTTATTTCTTTTTGTGCAGCCTCAATTTGTTTTTCAAGTTCAAGCCTTCTAGGATCATTTTCAAGTTTATAGATTGCTTGTGTTATCTGGAATTGTCTTTCGGTAATTTGTTCCCGTGTCATTCCAGTTTCTGCGCCTCTTAGGCCAGCCAACTCTCTCTTTCTTGCATCTTCAATACTTGACATTTGAGCATTTAGCATAGATTCTGCGGATGATGCTCTTAATTCTTGTGCTGCTCTTGCTGCTGCTGCGATATCTCCTTGAGACAATGCATCTGCAAGATCTAGTTGTTGTCTTTGACTATTAGCAATGTCCTGATTAATGTCGCTTACTTTTTGTAATGCTTCAACTTGCTTGTCATACTTTGTATTAATTTTTTCTGCCAAGTTATCCATTATGGCAAGATCGTTACTTAATTTTCCACTTTCTTTATTTAATGCTGTTATCTTATCTTCAAACTCTGTTTTAATCTGTTCTTCAAGAGAATCTATTTTGTCTTTTTGAGTTTTTACTAAATCATCATATTTTTTATCAACAGCATCTAAAGCCTTTTCAAGATTGTCTTGTGCCTTAGTTAATTCATCTTGTGCTGCAGAATATCTTCCCTGAATTTCTCTTGTTTTAAGTTGAACTGCTTGCATTCTCTTTGCAAGATCTTCTCGTTGTTTTTGAACACCAACAAGAGTTTTTCCAGCAATGTTAGGTATTCCAGGACCACCTGGGGCAGAGAATCTAGCATCAACTCTTTCTTTTGCTAAGCGGCCAACCTGCGTTGTCTTTCCAGTTAATGGATTTTTAGAAACTTGTCCAGCCAATTCGCCTACGGTTAAGTTTCCATATACAGTTCTTTTTGCAGCAAGAACTTTTTGCGCTGCTTGCATACCAGCCTGTGCTTTTTGTGCTAAATTCTTTTGAACAAAATCAATAACAACTTGTATATTTGAGTTTTGTTTTATGGCATTTAAACCATCTACTATTTCCTTTAATCTTTCTGCAGCACCTGCTGCTCCTGATTTATAGTCTTGCATTGCTGCAATGGCTGCAGAAAGTTGTGTAGGGTCTCCAATTAAATCCATTAATGCTCCAGAAGATAGAGTTAATCCTCCTTGCGCTAGTTCTTGGAAAAACTTTATAACTTCTGGCACTTGCTTTATGTTTGCTTGTTGTTGTAGGGCATCTCTACCATTTTGAATTAATGAGTTAATTCTTTCTCTTATAGAGGCTTGTTTTGCTAAATTAGCATTAACTGCTAACTCTTCTTTTGTTATTTGATTTAGTGCAATTTGTTGAGTCATGTACTCATCTTCAAGAATTCTTTGTATTGTTAAGTTATCATATCCTGCTGCTATTAGTTTTCTATAGGCCTGCTCTTGATATTTAATGCTATCCAAAGATCTTTGTTGAGAAGTATTAAAGTCTCCTACAATAGCAGCATCTAATCCCTTTTCATACTTCTTAGCATTTGAACTTAGAACTACCTGGCCTGCCTTAATACCCTTTTCTTTTTTGCCAGTAAATGGATTGATGTTTTTCTTGGTTGCAGTCTTAACCCATTTTGCTTGTTCTTTTTGATCCATGCCAGTTATCCAGTCAATGAACTGCTTATTAGCCTTCATTCCTATTAACTGTTGCTCTAATCCATCAAATTTATTCTTTACTGCTTTATCTCCGCTTTTAGCCAAGGCTTTGTTTAGTTCTCCAATTCCACCTGCAGCATTAATAGCAGCATTTCTAACATTCTTTAATCTTGACAATACCCATTCGTATGGGTCTTCTTTTGTTCCTCCGCCACCATCGCCAGCGCCAGCGCCTGAACCCTTTGACTCAATAGCATTCTTTACGGCTTGAGGAACTAGTTCTCCAGCAATAGCACCGACATCATAAATTGGCTTACCCTTTTTATCGTATCCAGTAACGTACTGAGATCTTACGGCATCTGCAATATGTGAAGGAAGCCCCTTTGTTTTTTCTGATACAAATGATGATGCCTCGGCATCTCCAATAGTTTTATAAATGCTTATATATTCTTGAACAACTGTCTTCTTGACTTCATCTGGCAGATTTGCATATTTATCCCAAATATCAATTAATCCTTGCATAGGAGGCATGTCTGGATCTGTTTTTTGCAAATCAATTAAGGTTGTCTTGGTTAATTTCTTTGGAAACTTTTCAACTTTACTTAAGAGTGTTGCAAGTTTTTGTAATGCTTTTAATGGGCTTCCGCCTTCTGGGGTATTGTTTTTAATGAAAGCATTGATATTAATTTCTTTGCCATCCATTGTATTTAATAAGTTAAGTACGCTCTGATATTCTTTTAATTCTTTAGGATCTATGCCAGCAGCATCAACCAATATAGTTTTCTTTATTGATGGATCTAAGCCTCCAAGGGAATTAACTAACTCTGTTACAGATCCTGGGTCATGAATCTTTGTCAATAAATCAAATGTTTTTTCAAATGTTTCTTCGTCTCCAGCAAAACTCTCCATTAACTTTAATGCTGTTGCTGGAGGCATTTGCCCAGCAGCAACAATTGTATTTATCTTAACCTCTAACTCTTTACTCTTTAAATCTGCTGTACCCTCTAGGAATGGATCTAGGAATGCCTCTTGTGAAGTCCCCTTATATTTTGTTCTTACTTGAGACTTTAAAGAATCAAAGAATGCATCTTCTGTTAAATTACTTCCTTGTGCTTGCTTAAATAAATCCATTTGATCTTTTAATAATTTTTCATTGTTTGCAACAAGAACCCTTTGACCATCTGCTCTTTTTGTTTCAAGATCAAGTATTTTTGTTTCTAGTTCTACCTGCTTTGACTTATCAGTTGTTGCTTCCTTTTGCTTCTTTAATGATTCAATTTGCTTATCGTAATACAAATTAAATGAATCTAATTGTGCTTGATTTAATTCAAGATTTTGAACAGACATAGCGGCACCTGCTGCTATAAGTTTTTTATCTCCTACAAAAGAATCTCCCTTAATAAAGGCATTCTTAACAATATCTTGAAATAGCCCTCTTCCTTCTTCAACAATCTTTAACCTTGTTTCAAGAGGATTTTTTACTAAATCTTCTCCATTTGGTCCAACAAGGTTTACGATCTTGCCATTAATATCCATAGCAAGAGTCATATCTTCCATATTAATTCCAATTGCTCTCGCAATACTCTTTGCTTGCTCTACTGTTAATATTCCATCAGAAATATAAGCAGATAACTCTAACGCTAATTTCTTTACAGCAGCATCCCCTGCAGTTGCAAAATCTTTAGTAAAGGAATCAAGCATTCCCTTGCCAACTTCACTTTCTAAGAATGTAGTTCCAAATTGCTGCTTTCCTCTTTCAAACCCAGTTGTATATTTATCAGAAAAAGCATTTGACCTTCTTCTTCCCATTATTTCTGAGGCGCCAACTTTATTTGTCATGGCTCCAATCTTTGCCATTTTTTCTGTTGTTGCTGTTACGGAATCTACATATGCAGATTGAGATTCAGCAGCCTTTTTTGCTGCTCTATCAAGTAAGTACATTCCTCCAGCAACAGCAGTTATTCCTGTTAAAGCCCAACCTGCAGGCCCCATACCAGCAAGCATAGGGGCCATTCCAGCAACTGCAGATGCACCCATTGCTGCCATTCCAGCAGTCTGTTGTCCAGCCATCATTAAGCCCATGCCTGCAGTTCCAAGAGCCATAGAGGCTCCACCAGAGAATCTATTTACTTTTTCTTGGCGAACTATCTTGCGTTGATTTCTTTGTTCTTTTTCTGTTTGCCTTAACTGTTTTAATGTTCTTCTTTGATCTTCTCTTACTGCATCATCATAGTATTTTGCTTGTATAGCATTTAATCTTGATCTACGCTCATTCTCAATGAATCTTTTTCTTGCAGCCTCAGTTTGTCGTTTTTGAAGTGCTGCCTGTTCTTTTTGTTTTGCTGCTTCAGTTCTTGCTGCCTTTTCTGATGCTGCAACGGCTACCTCTTTAGCCCTTATTTCTTTCTTTGCAAGGCTTCTTAATATCTTATCAATTTCAGACTGGCTAACACCTCGTCTACGTAGATCTACTGCTATATCTCCTTG
>JACCED011822826.1_pt1 | contig 20791 bp, 19 predicted proteins | sample 7455021 | NCBI WGS metagenome assembly JACCED01 (sample SAMN15323456, study PRJNA562643) | freshwater metagenome | isolation source: river surface water | place: USA:Blue River Watershed | collected 2017-08-19
ATGCTGAAGGCAATGCGGTCTCTTGGATCCAATCGGTATTCCATGGTTTTGGCAGTTCGTGGGTAATTCCTGAAACCGGAATCATCTTGAACAACCGTTTAACTGGATTTTCCCTAGACCCACAATCGCCCAACATCATCGCACCGGGCAAGCGACCAGCGCACACTTTGAATGCATTTACCGCCGTTAATCCCGATGGTTCTTTGTACCTAGTTGGCGGAACTCCCGGTGCAAATATCCAGGTTCAAACAAATCATCAATTGATTACAAACATGATTGATTTGAAGATGAATGTGCAGGAAGCAACCGAAGCTTCTCGCTGGCAACACTTAAATGCCGCGGGGCAAAGCTCTGAGGAAGAAAAGGGAGCCGGAGTTTTGCAGGTAGAGAACCGAGTTTCACCTGAAGTCCTAGATCAACTGCGCGCTAAAGGCCACGAAGTTCTTCCGCTAGCTGCATGGGGTCATGGCTCATCGGTTCAAATGATGGAGGTTCTTTCTAACGGAACCTTTGCATTTGGATCAGACCCTCGTTGTGAAGGTCACGCTTCAGGGATTTAGAGAGAAGCGAAGGCTTCATCAAGAACGCTTAATGCATCCTTGAGAAGTTCATCTGTAATAACAATTGGCGGCAAGAAGCGAACAACGTTTGAGTAGGTTCCAGCTGTAAGGATCAGAACACCCTTGCTCTGGCAATACTTAACAACCGCGTTCATCGCTGCTGTGTTTGGAACCTTAGTTCCTGGCTCAACAAGTTCAATCGCCTGCATCGCACCACGGCCACGTACTTCACCAATAACAGGGTACTTAGCTTGTAATGCACGAAGCGCATCGCCAAGAATCTGACCAACATGGTTTGCACGAGCAACAAGGTTTTCCTCTTCCATGGTTTCAATTGCACCTAGCGCTGCCGCACATGCAATTGGATTTCCACCGTACGTTCCACCAAGCCCAGATACGTGGACTGAATCCATGATTTCTGCGCGACCAGTTACGCCTGCAAGAGGAAGTCCGCCTGCAATTCCCTTAGCTGTTACAACCATGTCTGGCACCACATTTTCATGCTCTACAGCAAACATGTTTCCTGTACGTGCAAAACCAGTTTGTACCTCATCGGCAATAAAGATGATTCCGTTGTCAGTTGCGTACTTTGATAGCGCTGGCAAGAAACCTGTTGGTGGAACGATAAATCCACCTTCACCTTGAATAGGTTCGATCAAGATTGCTGCAACGTTATGTGCGCCAATCTCTTTTTCAATTTTATGCGTGATCATTTCAATCGCATCTTCAGTAATTGTCGCTTGGTTGCCTACCCAGTGGAATGAGTAAGGCATTGGTACGCGATAAATCTCGGGAGCAAATGGGCCAAAACCTTCTTTGTATGGCATGTTCTTTGCAGTTAAGGCCATTGTTAGGTTGGTTCGACCGTGGTAACTGTGTTCGAAAACGACAATCGCCTGACGCTTTGTGTAGTGGCGCGCAATCTTTACTGCGTTTTCAACCGCTTCAGCGCCAGAGTTAACAAGTAAAGATTTCTTCTTAAAAGTTCCTGGAGTCATTGCGTTGAGCTTTTCACAAACCTCGATATAGCCCATATAAGGAGCTACCGTGAAACATGTATGAGTAAAAGCCTGAACCTGCTCAATGACACGATCTACGACACGGTGTGCAGAGTTACCAACATTTGTGACACCAATACCCGAACCAAGATCAATGATCTGGTTGCCATCAATATCCAAAAGGATTGCATCACTCGCGCGCTCGATAACGACCGGTATCGCCATACCTAGTCCCCCAGATGTCGCCTCACTGCGGCGCTGTAGCGCCTCGAGAGATTTTGGTCCCGGAATAGCGGTAACCAACCGACGCTCTTGAGTCAATGCGGTAAGTGTTGTCATAGGTAAAGTCTAAGCCATCATTTCGCGCTAGCCAGCCGAGAAGTTAGGCTTAGAAGATGAACTCACGGTTAAGAGATAGCGCACCACTGCTTGATGCGTACCTGTCATATTTCGAAACCCAGCGCACAGCTTTCACAATTCCGGGGCACAAACAAAAAGCACACCGCTTGGATCAAGGTCTCGGTGCGGTAGTTGATTCAGATACTCCGCTTTATGGTGGATTAGATGAGATAAAACTTACTGAAGGAACCCTTAAGAAAGCTGAAGAGTTAGCCGCATCACTATGGGGCGCTGATTACGCACGTTTTTCAACTGGTGGATCAACCCATGCAAATCAAGCAATTATCTTGGCGCTTGGAAAACCTGGAGATAAAGTAGCTGTCACCCGTACTGCCCACCGTTCGGTTCTCAGTGCATTGGTGCTAACAGGATTAGAGCCAATTTGGTTAACACCTGAGATTGATGAAGTAACAGGTGTACCAACCGGAATTCCAGTATCTGAACTTGAGCGGGTTTTGGATCAAAAACCAATCGCTTTGTTACTCACTGAACCTGGATATCTCGGAACTATCTCTGAACTGCCGGCGTTAATTTCTACAGCACATGCCAATTCAATTCCTGTAATTGTCGATGCAGCATGGGGTGGACACTTTGGGTTTAATGCAGAGTTGCCTCAGCATGTTTTACAACTTGGCGCTGATGCATTAATTACTAGCGTTCACAAAGCTCTGCCTGGCTACAGTGCATCCGCATTATTGTTGGCGCAGGGTAAGTACCTCAACCTTGCACGAATTGAACAGAGTTTCGAAACGACTCATACAACCTCACCGGCAGGTGCACCACTTGCATCGATTGATGGTTGCCGTGCATTACTTCAAATGCGTGGCGATCAATTGACTGGCGATCTCCTTCGATATGTGAAGGAGTTCAAGCGAGAAGTTCAATCACACTTCGATTCAGAGATCTTCCTTAACCCTGAACAGTTTGCTGCTGGTCGCTTTGATCCGGTCAAAATTGTTTTGCGTGCCAACATTTTAGGATTGTCAGGCGTAGATGTAGAAAAAGAGCTACAGAAGGCCAATATTCGAGTCGAGATGGCAGATCGCGACACAATTGTTTTTCTTGCAACCCTTGCTGATAATTCAGATGAGTTTGCTGAACTTGCTCAAGTTCTGGTGCCAATTCTTAAAGCGCTTCAAGGAGTCTCTCGACCAACCCAAACATCTCTTAGCTGGTCGATAGTTCCCACCGTTGCAGTATCGATGCGTGAGGCCTACTTCGCAGATACTGAATATGTGTCGGTGAAAGATGCTGTTGGAAGAATCAGTGCAGATTTGATTGCTCCATATCCCCCAGGGGTTGCAGTTATCGCCCCCGGCGAAGTGCTGACAGAGGTGATCCTTACAGGCTTATCAGCAACGCAAAAGGCGGGGGTTCGAATCGCATATGCGAGCGATCCAACTCTGGAGAGTTACAGAGTGATTCGCCAGTCGTGATCACCCTTTAAAAGTAAATGCTGTCCAAGCTGGTCCGAGCTCCTGAAAATCTGAGTTAATCGCGGAATCTCTATACAACTCATCAATGGCGTAAACCTTCTTTTTGCGAAGATCGGCTAGGGCTAAGTTATATCCACCGTGGAAGATCATTTCATCGCCTGATACAAAAAAGATAACTCTCTTGGCATCTTTATAGGGAAAGGAATCTGAGGTATCCCATTCAGTTGAGTTAAAGAAGTAGTTCTCAGATGGTGTGCCATCATAAAAACCCTTCATGATTGAATCATGTTTGTTGTATTGAATTCGGGTATATAAGTAAGAGTGATCATCTACGCCGATGGGATAGTAGGAAGAGAGCCCTTCTCCCACATACATTTTTCTTTCAACTCCATCTTTCAGAAGATAGATATCGCCACCGCGTTCAAACAAAATGTCTTTGCCATTTGACCTGTAGTAAGGCATCGAAGAGGTCGGCTTTCCAATTGTGAGATACCTTTTTGGGCCGCCATTGACCGAAACCGTTGCCAGCACGCCGTTCTCTTTATAAATAATTGTTGAGCCATCGGGAGAAAACTTTGGATCCTCATCGCGAGCGCCATTTGGTCCAGTTAGGTTCGTAGGCTCTTGCCACTTTCCATCTTTCCAACGAGAGGTGAAGACATCCCACTCATTCTCTGCCAGGCCTGATTGACTCCCCATAAAGGTGATTGTTTGGGCATCAGCAGAAAAGTGGGCGTTAATAGGTGAAACCATTCCCCGCCAATCAGCTCCAACTTGTCTCTGCTCTCCAGTTGGAAGATCGATGAGCCACATGGTCGCATCCCAAGCACCGTACTCGGTGTATCGGTGATAGATAAGGGAACCCTCAAGTGAAGGTATACCTGTTCTCATACGGTCGATGGCAATGGTCGAAGCAATGATCGACAGAGAAAGAAGCAAAACTCCTGCGACACGCCCCTTCATAAATCCCCCCCTCAAACCCCTTGACCTCTCTCAAAATCTCTGTAAGGTAACCTAACACAAAGCGGTAGGTTTCCTAACACAATGGCGTGGGCTATTTGTGGATCTACCAAAAGTTATTGTGACAGGAGTAAATAAATGAAGAAAAGCTTCTTCGCTTCACTCACGGTCGCGGTGCTAGTTATGAGCGGTTTAGTTGCGGTCTCCAGTTCCGCTTCGGCAGCTTCTAACACCGTAACTGTGTGGACACCACATACTCGCGCCTGGCAGGTTGCTGAATGGAAAGCTGCCATCGCTCGAATTCAAGCAGCTAATCCCCAGCTCGACATCGTATTGAAAACTGGAATCGATATGGCAACTTCAATGAAAGCGATTGTTGCCAACAAATCAGATGGTCCAGATATTTCAATCTCAAATGGAAATGGAAACCTGGGTTGGTTCTGTGGTGGCGGAGAAGGAATTTGGCTCCCACTTAACACAATGATCTCAAGCCGAACAACAGGCTTAAATCTGGGGGCAACATTTAAGCCTTCAGCTGTTTCTGCAACTATTTCTGGACGTGTGCGTTGCGCACTTCCAATGCCAGGAACTGAAGTATTTGGCTTCTTCTACAACAAGGATCTGCTAGCTGAGGCTGGATACAAGAATCCACCAAAGACAACAGCTGAACTTATGGAGTACTCAAAGAAGTTAACAACTTTTGACAAGGATGGAAACATCACTCGTGCAGGTTTTGTACCTAAGTCCGGATACTACGGCTGGGGTATGGAATCTATGTGGCTTGGTCAAGCATTCGGTGCTCGTTGGTACAACGGTGATGGATCATCTGCATTTGGTAGCGATCCACGCTGGGCAAAGATGTTGACCTGGCAAAAGAAGTTCATCGCTGATGTTTATGGTGGTGGAGATTTCAGCAAGGGAACTAAGGCTCTAACTAAGTTCACCGCATCTCGTGGCGGCGAATGGGGAGAAAAGCATGACTTCATCACTGGACGTGTAGCGATGAAGATGGATGCGAACTGGATGGCAACTTTGTACTGCACCGGTGACAACTGGGCGCTTGCTGACAAGTGTTCAAAGGTCAACATGGGTGTTACAGGTTTCCCAACTGATGCTTCTGTCACAAAAACACATGGTGGTTCAGGTGTTGTTGGCTACCCATTAGCTGGTATCTCAAAGACATCAAAGAATGTAAAGGGCGCATGGATCGTACTTAAGGGTCTTGCTACCGATACAACACTTTCATTCCAGTACGACAAGGTTGGTGGCGCGCCATCACCATTGAAGAGTTCTGCAGCAAAGCCAACAGGTCTACCTGCTTGGTATGAGCCGTTCTACTCAATTCAATCTAATCCAAAGTCTGTGTACCACTTGCTTCCAAATACTGGTGAGCACAAGGATGAGGATCTTCTAGCAACTCTTATGGCAGCTTGGCAGGACGGTGCAATTGACGACCTAAAGGGCGCTTTACAAGACACAGCTGAAAAGATTGATGCCATTATCGCCCGAAATCAAACAGATTAAGGCGAACTTCTAACTTCATGTTAACTAATGGACTCAAGGCAACCTCCCCCTTCAAGAAGAAGGGGGAGGTTGCCCCTCCACGCAGAAAATTAAAGGTCCCTTATCTCTTTATTTTCTTATGCCTTCTTCCATGGCTGTCAGGATTGATTCTGTTCACCGCCTACCCAATGATTTCAAGTTTTTATCAATCATTTACTAAGTTCAACATCATCAATCCACCAGAGTTCATTGGTTTAGATAATTATCGCCGCATGTTTTTTGAAGATGAAGATTTCATGAAGGCCCTTAAGAACACAATTTGGATCTCAATTATCAGTATTCCTTTACGAATTTGCTTTGCAATCTTCACAGCTTGGTTGTTAACTCGACCAAAGCATGGAAGCAAGATTTACAGAACCATTTTCTTCCTACCTTCGATGGTCCCAGCTGTTGCTGCCACGATTGTATTTACATTTGTTTTTAACCCAATTTACGGTCCAATCAATAGAACATTGGAGACCGTTGGAATCGATAATCCTCCTTACTGGTTCCTGGATCCCAACTGGTCAAAATGGGGCCTAATCCTGCTTGGTCTTTGGGGTATTGGCGACACCATGATTATCTTCTTGGCTGGACTTCTCGATGTTCCTAAATCCCTTTATGAAGCGGCAGAGCTTGAGGGAGCATCTGGTTGGCAATCATTTAGATACATAACGCTTCCACTGCTAACCCCAGTTATCTTCTTCTCTGGCGTAACTGGCGTTATCGGCTCATTCCAATACTTCACCCAAGCCTTTGTGGCTTCAGGTCAGGTTAATGATTATTCAAAGGCGATGTACTTCTATGCAACTCATATTTATGAGATGGCCTTCAAAACCTACGAAATGGGATATGCATCTGCTCTTGCCTGGTTCCTTCTCCTCATCACACTAATCTCTACTTTGATCATTTTGAAGACTCAAAAGCGATGGGTCCACTATCCAAACGGGAGCCTGTTCAAATGAGCCACTTAACCGCAGATCAAATAAAGAGAATTGATGAAGAAGCGGTAATCCTGCGCCGTAAAAAGCGAATGAAGGATTTCCTACAATCAGCCGGAGACCACTCCGCTCTCATTGTCATGTCCCTGATCTTTGCTTTTCCGCTCTATATGGTTCTCATTATCTCCTTTATGACGGGTGGACAGGCTGAAACTAGATCTTTCTGGCCATCTCCATTTATTTGGAGTAATTACGTAGATGTGTTTACTACGGTGCCATTCTTAAAGTGGACCCTTAACACCTTGTTCATCTCTGTTATGGGAACAATTGGAACTGTTGTATCAAGTGTTCCTGCAGCATATGTTCTTTCGCGCTTGCAGTGGCGCGGGCGCCACACAACTTTCATCGTGATCCTAGGAACCATGATGCTTCCTGGGCAGGTCACGCAAATCCCTGTTTACATTATGTTCGCCAAGCTCGGCTGGATTCCCTCATTTCTCCCAATGATTGTTCCTAGCTTCTTTGCAAGCGCTTTTTCGATCTTCCTTTTGCGACAGTTTTTCACTTCAATCCCCGATGAAATCTCAGATGCGGCAAGAATCGATGGATGTAGTGAATTCAAGCTCATGATGCGAATTGTGATTCCATTGGCTAAACCCGCAATCTCTGCGATCGCGCTCTTTGCCTTCTTGGGCTCATGGAATGACTTCTTTGGCCCACTGTTGTACTTGGCTGAAAACCCTGACCTGTACACATTAGGTATTGGATTGAATGCATTTAAAGGCGACCATCACACGGAGACGAATCTCATGATGACAGCCTCGGTTTTGTTTATGCTACCTGCTATTGTCATTTTCTTCTTCTCGCAACGAGTCTTCCTCGAAGGCGTAACTCTGACTGGAGTTAAGGGATAAATGATTTCTAATGTAACGCCTGCCGTTCCTTCTCTCATTCGAGAGTTGAATGAGCGTCGTGTCCTCGAGACATTAAGACGCAATGGTGCGTTGCATGCTGCAGAGATTGCTCGACATATCGGGCTTTCACGACCTACAACGGCAGACATCTTGCGATCTCTTATCGATACAGGACTGATCCAGGAGTACACGCCCGGAGCAGAGGATCCAAAGCGCGCGCGCTCTGTATATGAAGCGGTGAGCGATCTCAAAATCTCACTTGGAATCGATATTGGTTCTCGTTTTATTAGAGCGGCCGTTGGAGATCTCAATGAAAAAATGTTGGCCCAAGCATCTGTTGCAGTTAAATCTCTTAAGCTCAAGGATCTGACCGCAGTCATGCACACCGCAGTAGATCAAGCTTTGAAGGAATCTGGCTACCGTTTAAAGGATGTTGCATCAATTGTGGTGGGAACACCAGGTGTTATCGATCAGCACACTGGGATTGTCTCTATCGCTGGAACGATCTCTTCACTGGATGGCGTGAATCTTTCTGAACTCATAAAGAACGAGTTTGGAGTTACCCCAACTATCGAAAATGATATTAATTTAGTAACGGTAGCTGAACAGACCGCGGGCCATGGAAAAGAGATTGAAAACTTTGCAGTACTTTCAGTGGGCTCAGGTTTGGGTTCTGGTTTAGTCCTCAATGGAAAAATCCACCGTGGCCATCGCGGCGCGGCTGGCGAAATTTTCTACATACCCTTTGGTGATCCACTCGATGCTCATCGCGATGCGACTAACCCTTCGGGAGATCGGGTCGCTGAAATTGCACGTTCTTTAGCGAAGAAACATAAGAGTTCGGTTCTGGCCGAGCCATATTCAACTGTCGACATCCTTAAAGCGGCTAAAGAAGGGGATTCTTTGGCGCAAGAAGTCATCCATATTGAAGCTGAACGAATCGCCTTGTACATCGCTGCTATTTCGGCGGTTACCGATGTCGAATTAGTAGTTCTCTCGGGAGGTATTGGACGACAAGCTAACTTCTTCATCGAACCAATCAAGAAATTAGTAGGTTCGATTGTCCCATTCCCTCCTGCAATTGAAGTTTCTTCTCTTGGAGATACCGGCATCTTGGTAGGAGCTCTCAGTATTGCAACAGCCAAGAGCTGTGAGATTGTTTTTCACGAGGTCCACAAATCATCTAATCGTTCACTAGCCGAGTCGATGTAATGAAATTAGCGGTCATTGGCGGAGGTTCTACTTACACTCCTGAGTTAATCGATGGAGTAATCAAGCGCCATGCTCGTCTTCCAATTACCCATATTCACTTGGTCGATATCGAACCGACCAAGCTAGCCATCATCGCTGCATTTGCAAAAAGAATGATCTCCGCAGCGCAGCTGGATATTGAAATTGAATATGGGACAGATTTGAGAAAAGGGGTTCGGGGGGCATCATTTGTTGTCAGCCAATTCCGTGTAGGAACACAAGCTGCTCGTCATCGAGATGAACTCTTAGGTCGAAAGTATGGCTTGGTAGGACAGGAAACGGTTGGTGTCGGGGGTTTCGCTAAAGCCCTCAGAACTATTCCCGTAGCGCTCAATGTCGCTCGCACAATTGTTGAGGAAGCCCCTCATGCAATTCTTCTCAACTTTACTAATCCCGCGGGATTAATCACCCAAACAATCCTGCAAGAGGTCCCTCAGCTCACCACGATAGGTCTATGCAACGTACCGTGGAACACAAGAATCGAAGTAGCCGAGGCTATGGGCGTATCCGCAGATGAGGTTAGCTTTGATTACGTAGGGTTAAACCATTTATCCTGGATTCGCGGCGTTGAAGTCAATGGCAAGGATCGCAGCCTAGAAGCCATAAAAGCCTTCCGCGGACTGACAATTGATAAAGCAAAGCCTGGGGACTCCCCTGCTTGGACTCAAAGCTCTATCGACATGTTGCAGGCAATTCCAAACTATTACCTGCTCTATTACTACTCTGAAAAAGAGTGGATCGAATACCAATCAAAGAATCCAACCCGCGCAAGTGAGGTTATGAAGATAGAAGAAATCTTGATTGAAAAGTTCAAGGATGAATCGTTGGTTACAAAACCAGAAGAACTCATGCAGCGCGGAGGTGCTTACTACAGCGACTCAGCAGCTGAACTAATGGCAGATATTCATTCAAACGCCGGAACAACCCACATAGTTAACACACTTAATAATGGAGCGGTGCCAGGATTTCCAGATGATGCCGTTATGGAGTTACCTGCGATAATTTCCTCTAGTGGTGCTAGCTCAATCAAGACCACAGCTATGCGTGGAGACATTGATGCACTTGTGCGCACGGTAAAGGATTTCGAACTCCTGACAATTCAAGCTGCCGTACATGGTGAAGAGGATTGTGCACTACGTGCATTAATTGCTAATCCAATTGGGCCTGATATCTCTCAAGCACGTGAACTGTGGGCAGATCTCAAAAAAGATAATGCCGGGATGATCGGAGTTTTCAATGAGTAAACTCTTTTTAGGTGTTGATGGGGGCGGAACGAAAACCCATGCATGCATCGTGGATCTTGAAGGCAATATTCTAGGGACCGCGGCAAATGGTGGAGCTAATTGGGAACGCTCAGGAATCGGCTCTGTCCAGGCTAGCTTGAATGAAATTATTGAGGTGGCTCTTCATTCAGCAGGGGCATCACGTGAGGACATAGTTGATTCAACCTTGGCTCTGGCTGGTATTGATTGGGATGAGGATCAAGAGCTTTTTGTGCCTGTAACCCAAGCACTTGGACTTGTGGGGCGGTGTTCCCTCATTAATGATTCATTTGCAGCACTTTTTGCCGGAGCACCAAACGGAATTGGATGCGTCTCGATCGCAGGTACAGGTGGAAAGAGTGCAGGCCGGGACGGGAGTCGAACCGTTCAAACTATGGGTATGGATCTTGGCGAGGGTGGCGGTGCAGGACAATTAATTTCTCTCGCCCTCGAAAGCATCGCTCGCTCTTATCATGGTATTCAACCTCGAACTTTGCTCTACACGGAGTTAGTTAAGTTTCTTGGTTTTGATGATGCCCGTGCCTTCTTTACGGCAATCGCACGAGACCGTATACATCCCGATGAATCAATCGCCCCACTAATTTTCGATCTATGCAGCGCTGGCGATTCAGAGGCGATCAAGGTTGTGTCGCAAGTGGCAAAGCAACATGCATTAGATATTTATGGAGTTGTGAAGCAACTTAACTTTGCTTCCGGTTCAATTCCAGTGGTGCGAGCTGGTGGTTTACACACAGCAGGCAATCAAATATTTGATCAAGCCTTTGAGGCCGAGCTTCGATCTTTAGTTCCACATGCCGCAATTTCAGTCTTGGATGTAGCACCTGTTTATGGATCGGTAATCCATGCTGCTCAAAGGTATTTCTCAACTATTCCAGATGAATTCACTCGCAATCTCAACAGTGCAGCGCAGAAAGTGGCAATCTAGTGACGATCCAAACTCTTAATGGCAATCAACAATCTATTGCAGATGAGTTCTGGAAAACACATCAGGTAGATACCGAGTTCGATATTTCAGTTAAGGCCGCACAACCAGCCAAGCGCGAGGGTTACATACTGACCGCTACGCGAGGTAAGGATGGAATCACTGCGACCATAGGCATAGCCCAGGATCATCCATTGAGATATGCCCTGAACCATTTACTCGCTTTTGCTGCGGGAAACGAAAAGGAGATATCTGTCAATGTAGGCCCTGATTTTGCTGTCCGCGGAGTCGTTGAAGGCTTCTATGGCAAGCCATGGACTCATGAGCAGCGTCTTCGTGGATTAAAAAACTTTGGCGATTTCAATATGAATACCTATTTCTTGGCTCCGAAAGATGTCCCTTGGCAGAGATTTAATTGGAGACAACCTTTTGAATCAGAGTTCCTCAACTCCACACAAGAGTTGATCACGGTCGGACATTTGAACGCTATCGAAATCGTAACCTGCGTCTCTCCAGGCTTATCAGTAAAGTACAGCGACGAAAATGATGTGGATGCGGTTATCACACGCTATAAGCAGCTTTTTGATTTAGGCGCGCGCCACTTTGGTTTACTGTGGGACGACATCGCGTGGGAGCTTCAGCATCAAGAAGATCTGGAAACCTACACCTCAACCGCCGCAGCGCATGCTGATTTCACTAATCGCGTTTGGGCAAAGTTAACCTCCTTGGACTCCTCTGTCGCGTTAACGGTATGTCCTATGCATTATTCAGGAAGAGGAAATGAGCCGTACCTTCATGAAATTGGCGGTCAACTTCATTCACGAATAAATTTAATGTGGACAGGTCGATCTATCATCTCTGAGTATCTAGACATATCCGATGCCGTGATTTTTGAGAGAACAACTCTTCGTCCACCCATGTATTGGGATAACTTCCCAGTCAATGATGGCGGATTACAGAAAAATCTATACATCGGACCAGTACGAGGTCGCGAAGTCGGTCTCCACAAGTATTCAGCAGGGTTGCTTTCCAATCCCATGCTTCAATTTGAAATGTCCCAAATTCCACTTTTCACAATAGGCGAGTATTTGTGGGACTCCGCCGCATATAACCCAGAACTATCCTGGGAAAAAGCTCTTGTGCAGTTGATCCTTAATGAGAAGGATCGCCTTGCCCTTCGTGACTTTATGAGGACAAGTATGGGAACAGCTGTGGGCGGTGATCCAGCACCGGATTTACGTCGGGTTTTCCGCAAAGGTGTAACTCATTGGCGTGCGGGAGAGTTAGAGCAATCTGGACAGGTATTTATTGATGCGGGGCAAGAGATTATTGAGAACCATGCATATCTAAAGTCATCGGAGTTTTCTCGGCCAGAAATGATTGCTGAAATAGATAAGTGGTTGGAGAAGTACTTGATCGGTGGCGAGGTTCTCAAGGGTCTCGGAAGTATCTTGAAGCAGTGCAGCTTTGATTCCAACAAGAGATGCATCTCTGGAACTAGCGAACAGATCAATCAATTGGCAGAAATCAAAGATCGTCTTGAAGCTCACCGAAAGAATCTCTTCGGAGATCAAATCGAGGGCCCAATAAATGAATTAATGGCTGAACTTCAAAGCTAAGGAGCAAGAATGAGCGTTGTTTTCATCGGCGATAGCGTTACAGATTGCGGTCGAGATATTGAGCCACCTTTTGGAGATGGCTATGTTCGTGAAATCTCACGCTCTGGTCTACTTGATGGCCCGCTTATAAATGTAGGAACGAGCGGTCATCGACTAGTTGATCTTGAAAAACGCTGGCAGCAGGATGTTTTAAATCATAAACCTACAATTCTGTCTATTGCTATCGGGATCAATGACACCTGGCGCCGATATGACGATAACGATCCAACCTCAACAGAAGATTTCCAGAATCGCTATCACCATCTCTTGACGTGGACAAAAGCAGAACTCAATCCTCAATTTGTCTTGTGCGAACCATTTTTACTTCATGTACGAGAAGAGATGAACTCTTGGCGTGAAGATCTTGATCCAAAAATTGCTGTTGTCCATGAGATGGCGCGAGAATTCGGCGCGATACTGGTTCCCTTTGATCAACATCTCAACACATTGGCCGAAAAAATGCCATTGGCAGATCTAGCAGAAGATGGGATTCACCCAACAGCTCTTGGTCATCAAGAGATGGCACGGCTGTGGCTTAAAAGTATTGCCTAGTGAAGGTGGGACTGCTCATTAAGGCTTCTTAAGGCTCGCAAGCCATCGCTTGGCCAAATACTGACGGTTGTGATGGAACAAGGCGAAACATCGATGTGGAAGATTGATTCTGCGGGTGCCCCAACAACTACTTTGGCAGCAGATTTGATGGTGCCATTGTGAGTAATCACTGCGACTCGTTGTCCTGGATATTCAGCGGCTATTTGACTGAGAGCTGCATCAATTCGAACCGCGACATTGTCATAAGACTCGCCTTGTGGTGGTGCGAAACCGGTCGATGAAATCCACGATTGATAATCAGCTGGATACTTTTCCTTCACTTCATCGATGGATAGTCCATCCCAAACTCCAAAGGAACATTCAATCCATGATTCCTCAAATGTGATTGGTAAACCTGTTGCGCGCGATAAAGCTTCAGCGGTCTGGGTCGTTCGCTTAAGTGGTGAGGCGATGATTACTTCAGGGTTCAGCTTCGCAACCGCAGCCGCAACTTTTTCTGCTTGCTCTAAACCAATATGAGTCAGCTCTGGATTTAAGGGTCCGTCTCCAGAAAACTTCTTAAAGGGGGTCAATATCGTCTCGCCGTGGCGAATCAAGAAAATAGTTGTAGCTTTTTCACCAGACAGTAAACGCTCTGTCAGATAATTCTGTTGAATTTGAACTACTTCCCCACCACCTGATTGTTGATCCAATGCTTTGTTTGCAAGGCGGTCTGCATGTGAGTTCTCATCGCGTGGAATCCATGTATAAGAGACCAATGATGGGTTATGAGCGGAACGTGCCGACTGAGCAAGCACTCGCATATCCGCATGCTTGATCTGCCAACGACCTGACATTTGTTCAACTACAAGCTTGCTATCCATTTTAACGTCAACGGTAGCGGTGGAATCAATCGCATTAATTGCAGTTAAACCAGCAATAAGGCCGCTGTATTCAGCAACATTATTTGTTGCCACACCAATAAAGTCATAGAGCTCGGCGATGATCTTTCCATTTTCAGTTATAACGGATCCGTAACCGGCAGGACCAGGATTTCCTCGAGATCCTCCGTCGGCCGTTAGTAAGAAATGGCGAGACATTTAAACTCCGCGCACCAAAATGCAGCGGCACTCTTCACACCGTACAACTTCATCATCAGAAAGCTCTGATACCCGCTTGAGTTCAACGGCATTAACTGAAAGATTGCAGCCCGTGCACGAGCCGGCAGATAGTGCAGCAGCGCCAGCTCCACCAGTGGTTTCTCTAATTTTTTCATAAAGATCGACAAGTGACTTTTCAATTCCCTGGATGGTTTCAGCGCGATCTTTTGTAACTAAATCAAGGTCGTTATGGATAACGGTTAAAGCATTCTCTTTACGAATTTCAAGATCAGCAATAACTGCAGCGTGCTCAGCCTCTTCAGCCTTTAGGGTTGTAATGCGCTCATTGATCGCTTCAACGCGCATCATGATCTCGAGCTCAACCTCTTCAAGTTCAGCTCGGCGGATGCCTAAGGTTCCAATTTCATGCTGAAGTTGTTCCAGCTCCTTTGGTGTTGCGGATCCACCATTAAGGCGAGCTTCATCGCGTGTAATGCGAGTAACGATTTGTTCTACATCGCCCTCGGCGCGCAATAGCTCACGCTTTACATCACTTAATTCTGTTTCTGCCGCGATACGAAGATCACGTGCATTGTTTGCCTTGACCGTGGTGCTTGCTAACTCTGCAAGCTCCGGAAGGTTTGCCGCCTTATGACGCAGCGAGTTAGCTTGTTGATCAAATCGAGCAATATCCAAAATTGAGCGCTGATCGCTAGGAGATGCCTTCATAGTTGTAAATCTCCTGACCGCTTATGTAAGTGTGGCTTAAGTTTATGTCAGCAGGTTGTGAAAACCAAATAAAAGCAGCGTCGCGCCTCTTTCTTACTTCTTTCTAACATAAATCTGCTTCTTAACTATCGCAATGAGAGCACCATCAGCTGTCTTGATATCGACTTCAAACCATTTTAGATATTTACCACTGGCTTCTACCTCATGCTTGATCTCATCGAGTTCGCTATCCCAAAGATGGAACTCGGCATAAACCGTTGCCTTTCCGGGAGATACATATTCGATCTCGCTTCGCTTGTCCCAAACGATGTAATCGCTGCCAAGGTTCTTCAAGATCATCACCATGTAAAAGGGGTCGGTCATTGCAAATAGAGAACCGCCAAAGAGAGTGCCCACGTAATTAGAGGTCAGTGCTCTCTTCTTCAGACGCACCTTTGCATGGCGAAAGTCCTTTGAAATTTCCATGATGGCTATTCCGGAAAACAGAAACGGTGGCCAGATATTGAGCATTCGACGCATTCCTACGTGTGATGTCATCAATGCTTGTAATGGATGATGCTTCTGACTCATGGAGGTAACTGTAGTCGAGAGCCTGATAGCGTTTTCACGTGGCAACCCTGAAAGCACTTCTGGAATCACCCGATAAGTCTGTGCGTTTACAGGCAGCACTTGCCGCGGGCACGTACCCAGATGATAAATACATTGAAGTTCTCGTTACTCAATGCGCACATGAGTCAGATTTCTTCGTCAGAGATACCCTGTCTTGGGCACTTATGCGTCATGAAATAGGCAAAGTTGTTGAGCGACTTAAATCTGAACTGAACTCTGAAAATCCTCAAGCAAAAAGCCAAGCTCTTCATACACTGTCCAAAATAGGCGACAAACAGTTCTACTCATTGATAACCCATGAACACCACTTTGATTCGAAGGACAGCGTTGCCGTAACCGCTTGGCGTGCCGCATCTGTCTTAGTTCCCGAAAACGAGAAACCAGCCCTGACCAGGATTTTGATCAGCCAACTTGGGCGCGGAGATTCTGATCTGCAATTTGATCTGACCAGATTCCTTTGCGCTTTAGGTGATGCAATCGTTGAGCCACTGAAACATGCGTCGGAGTCCGATAAAGAAGAGGTGCGACTTCATGCAGCATTCACGCTGATGCGTTATCAAGAAATGAGTTTAGAAAGTTCGAAGAAATCCGCCTCGGGCGGCGACTCTGTAATACAGTAAATCTATGAGTAATCCATTGGTGGAGCGTTCTTTCAAGCACATGGCATGGGCCAACAAGCAGATGCTTTCCATTCTGCATGGTTTACCCGATGAAGCGATTAACTTCTCAGCATGGAATCCTGATTGGACTGTTGGAACTATCGCGCACCACATTGTTATCGCAGAGGGACGCTTGATCTCTCGCATTACTCAGCAGCCCACACCATTTGAGTTTGATCCACCTAAAACGGCATCTGACATCTTTGAGCTAATTTCTGTGTGTGCAGAGCGTGATGAGCAATTGCTTTCACTCATTGATACACCTGATGAGCAGCGAAGCTTTGTTCGATATGGCAAAGAGGTCACGTTCCTGACATCAACCATCTTGGTGCAAGCGGTTCATCACGCATCAGAACACAGAGCGCAGATTTCAGATATTTTGGCTGCAAACAAGATGGATGTTCTTAACCTTGATGAGATTGATGTGTGGTCTTTCGAAAAATGGGAAAAATCCCTTTAAATTAAATCTTGTGGGCGGTGAGGGTTTCGAACCCCCGACATTCTCGGTGTAAACGAGACGCTCTACCACTGAGCTAACCACCCGGTATTGCAGACCCAAATCTTAACTTACGAGTCCGCAATTTCCTAAATCACGCTTAAAGAGCAGCGATCGCCGCCTTGTAATCAGCGTTTTCACGTGCGGCCCAGCCATTTCTTACTTCCCAACGAATAATGCCTTCTTTGTCTATCAGGAAACTGCCACGAAGTGCGCAACCCTTTGACTCCTCAAAGACACCGTATGCCGACGCAACTGCGCCATGAGGCCAGAAATCTGAAAGAACTGGAAACTCATACTTTTCTTGTTCAGCAAAAACACGCTGTGTGAAAGGTGAGTCACATGAGATGGTGAGCAACTGAAGATCATCATTTTGAAAAGATGAAAGATCATCGCGTAAGGCACATAGCTCACCCGTGCATGTTCCGGTAAATGAGAATGGATAGAACATTAATAAGACATTCTTCTGTCCCTTAAAAGAAGAGAGTGAAACCTTTTCTCCATGCTGATTTGGGATTTCAAAATCTGGTGCGGCTTGTCCAAGAGTTAAAGTCATGCCGCAAACTTACCTCTTGCCTGCCTTACGTGCCACTAATCGCGTTGCTGTCCAATCCTTTGCGAGCGCAATAGTTGACGTAACACTCAATCCAGCAATGGGTGCTGCATCTTGAATATCACTTGGTTCAACATGTCCATCTCGTCCGACTTTTGGGGTCATCACCCAAATTGGCCCTGTTTCAGATAGATAGGTAAGAGCATCCATTAACTCGTCAACGAGATCGCCATCACCATCACGCCACCAGATGATGACCGCATCGACAACTTCAGATGTTGAACCTTCTAAGAACTGTGTACCGGTAATCCCCATCAGCTGGTCTCGAAGTGTGGAATCACAGTCACTATCGTGGCCAACCTCCAAAACAAGGTCATCCTTGGCCAATCCCATACGTGTAGGCACGGGCTAAGTCCACACTTTCCCAGCCTTAAGCGCAAGAGGAAGACTGGCTCAATTTCACACCCGTTCAATTTCCACTTAGGGGGCAGTAAGGGCGAGAATACGTCTATGAGCGAAAACTTCGAAGCGCCAGATCTCAACATTGAGCAGCTAGTAGATACCGACCCCACTGAGTCTGCTGAATGGAGAGCCTCCTTCGATGCAGCCCTCAAAGCCGCAGGTCCAGTTCGCGCTCGCTACTTGATGCTCAATCTTTTGAATCATGCGCAGGAACGAAATGTCGGAATTTCATCGCTGCGCACCACTGATTACATCAACACAATTCCACCAGAGCATGAAGCAAAGTTTCCTGGCGATGAGGATTTAGAGCGAAAGATTCGTCGTATCAATCGTTGGAATGCCGCGATGTTGGTTCACCGCGCTCAACGCCCAGGTGTTGGAGTTGGCGGACACATCTCTACCTACGCATCATCTGCTGCACTCTATGAAGTTGGCTTCAACCACTTCTTCCGAGGACAGGATCACCCAGGAGGCGGGGACCAAATTTTCTTCCAGGGACATGCAAGCCCCGGAATGTATGCCCGTGCATTTCTTGAAGGTCGTTTAACGGAAAACCAACTTGATGGCTTCCGTCAGGAACTTTCACATCAAGGTGGAGGACTTTCTTCTTATCCTCACCCACGCCTGATGCCAGATTTCTGGCAGTTCCCAACAGTATCGATGGGTATTGGACCATTGAATGCGATTTACCAAGCGCGTTACAACCGCTACTTACATAACCGTGGAATCAAGGACACCAGTGATCAAAATGTATGGGCCTTCCTTGGGGATGGCGAAGTTGATGAAGTCGACACATTAGGTGCGATTGGTCTTGCAACTCGTGAGAAGTTAGACAACTTAACCTTTGTAATTAACTGTAACTTGCAACGCCTTGATGGTCCGGTCCGCGGAAATGGAAAGATTATTCAAGAGCTTGAGGCAATCTTTGGTGGTGCCGGTTGGAATGTCATCAAGGTTGTTTGGGGACGCGGCTGGGATCCACTATTGGCGCAGGATCGTGAAGGCGCACTAGTAAAAATCATGAATGAAACCCTTGATGGTGATTATCAAACATTCAAGGCTGAATCTGGAAAGTATGTTCGCGACAACTTCTTTGGACGCGATCCACGCACTGCTGCAATGGTTTCCAATTGGTCTGATGATCAAATTTGGAATCTCAAGCGCGGCGGGCATGATTATCAGAAGCTTTTTGCGGCATACACAGCCGCTACGCAAAAGAATGGCCGACCAACCGTTATTTTGGCAAAGACGGTTAAGGGTTGGACCCTTGGTTCGCACTTTGAAGGTCGCAACTCAACGCACCAGATGAAGAAGATGACGCTGGAAGATATTCAAAAGTTCCGCGACACACTGCACTTGGATATTCCAGATGAGAAGCTCGATAAGTACCTACCTCCTTATTACAAGCCGGCTGCCGATTCACCAGAGGCAAAGTACTTGGCTGAGCGCCGCGCAGATCTTGGTGGATCGATTCCACGACGTCGTGCAAAGTCTCGTCCATTAACAATGCCAGCAGATTCTGTTTACGAATCTGTAAAGCGTGGATCAGGACAGCAAGAGATCGCTACAACAATGGCATTTGTGCGCATGTTGAAGGATCTTGTAAAGGATCCAGGTTTGGGTAATCGAATTGTTCCAATTATTCCTGATGAAGCACGTACATTTGGAATGGATTCGTTGTTCCCAACGATGAAGATTTATTCACCGCACGGTCAGCAGTACACAGCCGTGGATCGTGAATTAATGTTGTCCTACAAGGAATCAACCGCAGGTGTAATTCTTCACGAAGGTATTAATGAAGCCGGATCGGTTGCCTCATTTACCGCCGTTGGGTCTTCTTATTCAACACACGATGAGCCAATGATTCCGATGTACATCTTCTATTCAATGTTTGGTTTCCAACGCACTGGAGATGCCTTCTGGGCAGCTGCAGACCAAATGGTTCGCGGATTCGTGATTGGTGCTACTGCTGGTCGCACAACTCTAAATGGCGAAGGTTTGCAGCATGAAGATGGTCACTCACATCTTCTGGCGGCGACTAATCCGGCGGTTGTTTCTTACGACCCTGCATTTGCCTACGAACTTGGACATATAGTTAAAGATGGTCTTCGTCGCATGTATGGCGAAAACAGTGAAAATGTTTTCTACTACCTCACTGTTTATAACGAGCCATATGTGCATCCAGCAGAGCCTGAAAATCTAGATGTTGATGGATTGCTTAAGGGTATCTACTTGTACTCCCCTGCCAAGAAATCGCGCAAGAAGAGCGCTCAGATTTTGGCATCTGGAGTTGGAGTTAATTGGGCCGTTAAGGCTCAACAACTTCTGGCAGATGATTGGGGTGTCAACGCTTCAGTGTGGTCTGTGACTTCATGGAATGAGCTTCGTCGCGATGGTCTAGAGACAGATCGCCACAACCTACTCAACCCGACTGATCGTCGCAGTGCGTACATCACCAAGAAGTTGGCTCACACAAAGGGTCCAGTAGTAGCGGTAAGCGATTTCATGCGTGCCGTGCAGGATCAGGTGGCTCCCTGGGTTGATCGCCCCTTCTACTCACTAGGAACAGATGGCTTTGGTTTATCAGATACTCGTGGTGCATTACGTCGTCACTTCAAGGTTGATGCTGAATCAATCGCAATTGCCGTATTGCAGCAACTTTGTAACCAAGGTGAAATCAAGCAAAGCATTGTCACGCAGGCAATGGATAAGTATCGTATCCATGATGTCTCAGCTGCAGATGCTGGCAATACAGAAGGCTCAGGTTGATCTCTAGAATTCCAATCAC
>JACCED011099965.1_pt1 | contig 20781 bp, 16 predicted proteins | sample 7455021 | NCBI WGS metagenome assembly JACCED01 (sample SAMN15323456, study PRJNA562643) | freshwater metagenome | isolation source: river surface water | place: USA:Blue River Watershed | collected 2017-08-19
AAAAGTTGCTATTCGTGAACAAAGAATTAATTATTAATAGTTCTCCTGATGGGGTTGAAATTGCCCTTTTAGAAGAAAAAAAATTGGTAGAAATTCACAATGAAAAGATTGATGCCCGCTTTGCTGTGGGTGATCTATATCTTGGAAAAGTGAAAAAAATCATACCAGGATTGAATGCTGCATTTGTAGATGTAGGATTTGATAAAGATGCATTTTTGCATTATACCGACCTTAGCCCATATATCAAATCCATTATTAAGTTCACGCATGATGCGATGAACGACCAACATAATCAATTTGATTTTGCTAAGTTTGAAACCGCGCCTGAAATTGTAAAAACAGGTAAAATTAGCGAAGTCTTGAATGGTAAGCCAAATATATTGGTACAGATTTTAAAAGAACCTATTGCAGCAAAAGGACCTAGATTGACATGTGAGATTTCACTAGCAGGTCGTTTTGTAGTGCTCACCCCATTCAATGAAATTGTTGCAGTATCTAAAAAAATTCATTCCTCTGATGAGCGAAAACGTCTTCAGAAAATGATGGAGTCTATCCGTCCAAAAAACTTTGGTGTGATTGTAAGAACTGCTGCCGAAGGTAAGACTACCGCAGAATTGCATGAGGATTTACGCACATTAGAAGCCAACTGGAAAAATATCCAGTCCAACTTAAAGGGTGCGGTACCTCCTACGCGCATCATGAATGAAGAAAGTAAAACAACAAGTATCTTAAGAGACCTCTTAAGTGAGGACTTTAATAAGATTGTTGTCAATGACAAAAAGATTTATGATATTACTTTAAGCTATTTGCAAAGAATTGCACCTCATAAATCAAATATCATCAGTTTACATACTGGAGATATTGGAATCTTTGACCAATATGCGATCACTAAACAAGTGAAATCGTCTTTTGGTAAAACCATTAATTTAAACAGTGGTGCTTACTTGATCATAGAACATACCGAAGCACTGCATGTAGTAGATGTGAATAGTGGATTTAAAAGCGTAAGTAATAACCAAGAGGAAAATGCCTTACAAACAAATTTAGAGGCCGCAGAAGAGATTGCAAGGCAATTAAGGCTAAGAGATATTGGAGGAATTATTGTCATTGATTTTATTGACATGAAATTACCAGAGAATAGAAAAAAAGTACAAGAAGCTTTAGAAGGTTTCATGAAAACAGATAGAGCTAGACATTCTATTTTGCCCATATCAAAATTTGGCCTTTTACAAGCGACCAGACAAAGAATTAGACCCGAAGTCAATATCAATACCTCTGAAGACTGTCCTGCTTGTTCAGGTACAGGCACTATTACAGCTTCATTATTATTGGAAGATGAGATGGAAAAGAAATTAGCTTATTTGGCGACGCATGGTCACAATAAACTGACCATATTAGTGCATCCTATCATTCATTCACACTTGACAAAAGGGATCTTTAATAGCATATTAAAGCGCTGGAAAAAGAAGTACAAATTAAAACTACAATCTCAGGCTTCCAATACAAGTCATTTGGTGGAGTACAAATTCCTGGATGACCAGATGGAAGAAATAAAATTATAATGAAAGCCAGTTTTTTCGGTAATTACTGAGTAAAAAAATGATAATCCAGGTATCTTTACCACATGAGTAAGTCAAAATCTGCCTTTTTTTGTACCAATTGTGGTTATGAGTCCGCAAAGTGGGTTGGCAAATGTCCAGCCTGTAATGAATGGAATACATTTACAGAAGAAGTCATTGATAAAGGCAAAGGGAACACGCAAACTTGGGAAGATTATGCCCTGACTCAAAAAGGGACCGAAGTCATCGCCATTAATGAAGTACAAAGTCAATCAGAAAAAAGAATTGATAGCTCAGATCCAGAATTGAATCGTGTTTTAGGAGGCGGCATTGTGCTAGGCTCAATAGTACTTGTTGCAGGTGAACCAGGCATAGGAAAAAGTACCTTGTTTTTACAACAAGGGTTGATGATGAAGGACCAAACTGTTTTATACATCAGTGGTGAGGAAAGTATTCAACAAATCAAAATGCGTGCAGACCGCTTGAGTCTTGAGAATAACCATTTTTATTTACTGACCGAAACGCATACCCAAGCCATTTTTAAAGCAATAAAAAAATTAAAACCAACTGTGGTGATTGTTGATTCAATTCAAACACTTGAATCCAATTTAATTGATGCTGCTGCTGGAAGTATTTCACAAATCAAACAAACTGCTGCAGAATTTCAAAGATTTGCAAAAGAAACAGGCACGCCAGTTTTTTTAATCGGGCATATCACCAAAGAAGGTTCCATTGCTGGGCCTAAAATTTTAGAACATATGGTGGATACTGTTTTACAATTTGAAGGTGATCGTCATTATGCATATAGAATGTTGCGTACATTAAAAAATAGATTTGGTAGCACGAGCGAATTAGGTATTTATGAAATGACAGGAACGGGTATGAAAGTGGTGACCAATCCTTCGGCTTTTTTAATCGCACAAAGAAACGATTCATTAAGTGGAAGTACCATTGCAGCAGCGATGGAAGGGATGCGTCCATTGTTGATCGAAGTGCAAGCACTTGTCACTCAAAGTGTGTATGGCACACCGCAAAGAACAGTCACTGGCTTTGATTTAAGAAGATTACAATTATTATTAGCGGTGCTTGAAAAACGCGGTGGATTTGCGTTTGGTATGAAAGATGTTTTTGTCAATATTGCTGGTGGACTTAAAATTGAAGACCCTTCTTTGGACCTTGCTGTGATTCTTGCATTGCTTTCTTCCTATGAAGACATCCCATTACCACAAGGCATTTGCTTTGCTGGAGAAGTTGGATTGAACGGCGAAATTCGTGCGGTGAATAGAATTCAACAACGCATTGCAGAAGCAGAAAAATTAGGATTTGAAAAAATAATTATTTCTGGATTCAATACAAAGGGCATTGATACAAAAAAACATAGTATCGAAATTATTCCTGTAGAAAGAGTAGACGAAGCTTATCGATTATTCTTCTAATTTTGAAAATTTTTGAAGGTATACGAAACTATCTAAATGCCTTTCTGCATTTATTGTATCCACAAATTTGTTTTGGATGTGGTACAGATCAAGTCGAAAAAGTCATGCCCTTATGCACCAAGTGCATACAAGATTTACCCTTCACTGACTTTTTTAGCATCAACGATAATCCAATTGAAAAAATATTTTGGGGCAGAGCTGATATTCAAAATGCTGGTGCATTATTATTTTTCACAAAAGATAGTTTGGTACAAACACTAATCACGCAATTAAAGTACCACCACAATAAAAAAGTGGGTATTTTATTTGGGGAATTAATGGGCGAAGCAATTGCTGTTGAAGAAAAATTTAAGAAGGTTGATGTCATTATACCTATTCCAATTAGCGCTTCTAAAATGAATAGTAGAGGCTTTAATCAGAGCGAAGTGATTGCAATGGGCATACAGCATGTTTGGCAAAGGCCAATGTTCAACGATGTTTTAATTAAAAAAAGCTGGTCCAATTCACAAACAAAGAAAAATAGAAAAGCAAGGCTGCAGCAATTGCCCGACCTCTTTTTTTTACAAAAACCAACTAGTATTGAAGGAAAACATATTTTATTAGTGGACGATGTTTTAACCACTGGAGCCACTTTAGAAGCAGCCGTCACAAGCTTGATGACTGGGTCACCTGCATCCGTTTCGATTGCAGTGACTGCTTATACGCTCAAATGAGTTGTTGAGTCAACACGCCCATTGTCTATTTAGTCTAAAATCCAGTCAACTTTTTGGTCGATTTCTTGTTATATTTATTACTTCAAACATTCAATTATCTATTATGAAAACAATACTTAGTTTCTTATTTATTGCTTGCAGCTTATTCACAAATGCACAAAGCATCCATAGCTTTAAAGTTAAAAGCATTGATGGTGGTCAAATTGATTTGTCAAAATACAAAGGCAAAAAAATCATGGTAGTGAACACAGCAAGTCAATGTGGTTATACACCTCAGTATGCCTCATTACAAAAAGTATATAGCCAATACAAGGACAAATTAGTGATCATAGGTTTTCCATGCAATCAATTTGGTGGACAAGAACCTGGCACAAATGCTGAAATCGTGGAATTCTGCGAAAAAAATTATGGCGTTACTTTCCCACTAGCAGATAAGGTAGATGTGAAAGGTGCTGATCAATCTTCGATCTACCAATGGTTGACACAAAAGGCAAAAAATGGGGTTTTAGACGCGACTATCGGATGGAATTTCAATAAATTTTTATTGGATGAAAATGGCAAGATGTTGGCTTATTTTCCTAGCAATGTTAAACCAGATAGTGAAGCAATTTTGAACTACTTAAAATAAGTCGCTTACCCTAGGAAATACTATCTTCGTTGCATGTTATTGCGCGAAATCATTGGTCAAGAAAAATTAAAGCAACAGTTAGTAGAGATGGTTCAACACCAAAGATTGAGCCATGCCCTTCTATTTGTTGGACCAGAAGGATCAGGCGCACTGCCTCTTGCCATTGCATTTGCTCAATATTTAGTGAGCTCCCCTGCAACTACCAACCAAGTGTTGGATATGTTTGCAGACCCGGATGCCCTTGCAAAACAAATCCATACTTACAACGAACCTGATGCCATTGCTGATCTGCCTGCTTATCAGCGTGCGAATCAGTTGATGCACCCCGATCTGCATTTTTCTTTTCCAACCATCACAGAAAAACCAGGTCAAAAAAATATCAGTGCAAATTTCATAGAGCAGTGGAGGGAATTTATACTGGGCTACCCTTATGGTAATGTATTTGACTGGTTGCAATTCATCAAAGCAGAAAATAAACAGGGCAATATTAGTGCAGACGAATGTGCTGAAATCATTAAAAAGCTAAGTTTCAAAAGTTTTGAAAGTCCATTCAAAGTGCTGGTTATGTGGATGCCAGAATACTTAGGCAAAGAAGGTAATAAATTATTAAAGCTAATTGAGGAGCCCCCAGCAGATACCATCTTTTTATTGGTAGCCAATTCCGAGGAACAGATCCTTCCAACTATCCTTAGCCGATGCCAGTTTATTCGTGTGCCAAGATTAACAAATACAGACATTGCAGGCGCATTGGTGGAGCGGGCTAAATTAAGTCCAGAAAAGGCACAGCTGATCGCAGCCATGTCCGATGGCAATTATAGAGAAGCACTTCATTTAATACAACATAGTGATAGCGATTTTTTAGACCAGATTAGGGACTGGCTCAATGCCATCCTTAAAAATGGCCCATTGGCTCAAATGAAATGGGTAGATGAGGTCAGTAAATTAGGCAGGGAGCAGCAAAAACAATTCCTAAAATACTTTAACCACCTGCTTGAACAGAGCATTCGGATCAAAGTTTTGGGTGCAGACCTGCCTTTAGACCCAGATTTAAAGGATTTTGCTATAAGAATCAATAAAATCGCCGGGGTTGGTCAATTAGAGGCCATTATACAAGAATTGGACAAAGCGGTCTATTATATAGAGCGAAATGCCAATGCTAAGATGTTATTTATGGCAATGGGCATCAAGTTCTATCATATCATTCGGAACAAAACCTTAATTTTGACATAGACCTCAATCTAGTGAAAAGGGATATGAAGCAATTTGGGGTCGGGTATTTCAATTAATAACAGTTAGAACTTAGAATATATGGGATGTGGATCATGCGGCACGGGTACACCCAATGGCTGCAAAAGTAATGGAGGCTGTAGTACAGGTGGATGTAATAGATTAAATGTACATGACTGGTTACGTGACTTACCTGTAGACGATGCAGAAAGTCAATGTAGGGTAGTAGAAGTAAGCTTTAAACAAGGAAGCCGAAAAGATTTTTTTAGAAACCCTACTTTCCAAGTTTTTGAAAAAGGAGATTATGTTACAGTGGAAGGCGTGAACGGCTTCGACGTTGGAGAAGTTTCTTTGACTGGAGAATTGGTGCGTTTGCAATTGAAAAAAAGCGGCACGGATGAATTCCATCCAGACATCAAAAAGATCCTTAGAGCAAGTACAGATAAAGATATTGAGACCTTTAAAATAAGTAAAAGTAGAGAATCAGATATGTTGGCCAGAAGCCGAGCACATGCAAGAGACTTGAAATTACAGATGAAATTAAGTGAGATTGAATTACAGGCCGATGGTAAGAAAGGTACATTCTTCTACACAGCCGATGATCGTATTGACTTTAGAGAACTCATCCGCATTTTCGCAGGAGAGTTCAAAGTGAAAGTTGAAATGCGTCAAATTGGTATTCGTCAAGAAGCTGCAAAAGTAGGTGGTATTGGAAGTTGTGGTCGTGAACTTTGTTGTAGTACTTGGCTGCATGATTTCAAAAGTGTCAACACCACTGCTGCACGTTATCAAAATTTATCCATCAATCAAACAAAATTAAGTGGCCAGTGTGGTCGTTTGAAATGTTGTTTGAATTTTGAATTAGATACTTATTTAGATGCATTACAAGCATTCCCTGATTACGCAGACAATTTGCAAACAGCAATGGGTACAGCGTTTTTAATCAAGAAAGATATTTTTAAAAATTTAATGTGGTATACCCTTCCTAACAATACCAAACATTATCCGCTCACAATAGAACGTGTAAAAGAAATTAAAAAATTGAACCAACAGGGTGTTGTAGTAGAAGAATTGGAAGCGGTAGAAATCACTAGTAAAAACAAAGAAGTAGAACCAGAATTTGTAGAATTAGTAGGTCAGATAAGTTTACGTTCATTAGAAAAGAACGATCGACGCAGAAGAGATCAACAAAGAAATTATAGAGAACCACAAGGGCCAAACGGACCTCGTCCTCAAGGTCAAAACGGTCCAAGACCACAAGGACCAAATGGACCAAGACCAAACAATGGTCCACGTCCTAACAATGGGCCGCGCCCTAATAATGGTCCAAGACCACAAGGACCAAATGGACCAAGACCAAACAATGGACCGCGTCCAAACAATGGTCCACGTCCAAATAATGGACCAAGACCCGAAGGTCCAAGTTCAGAAAATGGAAACAACGCATAAAAAAAAGACCTCGAAACATCGAGGTCTTTTTTTTATAATCATCTTCAATAGCCATTTATTTTTTCGTTGGCTTTTTTAATTTTACCAAGACAATCCCATGTTTATACTTTGCTCCAAATTTTGCAATGGCATCCGGACCTTTGTAGACATCCATAGAAGCAATGAGTGCTGTATTGATTTTAACCACTTTAGCATAAGGTGTTTCCACGCCATCCACTAAATAAACTGGCATTACAGGATCGGATTTTCCAGTAGGTGCGGAGCTAGGTTTTTGTGCTGCAACCACAAATGTGAACATGCTTAATAAAATTACAGTACCAATTTTTTTCATAGTATTCAAAATTTAAATTTAGTGATATAATTTTTCAAGTTCTTGATTGGTAAATTCCATTAAATTTTTAACATACGCTGGTGAGAAGTTAAATTCCAAGCCAGCAGTTTGATACAATTCAGGTAAGGTTTTTGTGCCACCTAAAGCTAAAGCATTCATATAATTTTCTAATGCTTGTTTAGGATTTTTTTGGTACTGCATCCACATGCCTATCGCACCTAATTGTGCAATACCATATTCGATATAATAAAATGGCACTTCAAATAAATGCAATTGTCTTTGCCATCCTATTGCTCTAAATTCTTTTAAACCAGACTGGTTCAAGGTCTTAGAAGAAAATTCTTTTACAATGTTTTGCCATTCATTGGTTCTTTGTTCAATCGTATGTGTTGGATTTGTATACACCCAATGTTGGAATTTATCGATGATGGCAATCCATGGAAAAATTGTGATTGTTCTTTCTAGCTGATGTTCAATCGCTCTGTTCAAATCTGACTCCTTTTCAAAAAACGGTTGCCAATGCTGCATGCTAAATAATTCCATTGCCATACTTGCCACTTCTGCAATTTCCATTGGATATTCTTTGAATGCACTCAATGACAAAGGATGCGCTAAAAAAGAATGCACAGCATGCCCGCCTTCATGTACCATGGTGGTTACATCGCTCATCTGACCTGCTGCATTCATGAAAATAAATGGTGCACCTGATTCTGCTAAAGGACAATTGTATCCGCCTGGTGCTTTGCCTTTTCTACTTTCTAGATCAAAATGTTTAAGCTCATTCATTTTTCTTAAACAGTCTGCAAAAAAAGGATCAATCTGTTCAAAGCATGCCACAGATTTTTCATATAAATCCTTCCCGTCTGTGAATGGACGCAAAGGCTTAGTACCAATAGGTTCTGCTTCTAAATCCCAAGGCTTTAAAGCATCTACACCTAGTTTTTCTTTTTTGCGTGTATATATTTTTTCGATCAAAGGCATGACATGAAGCTTAACTGCATCATGAAATTGAAAACAATCTTCTTTGGTGTAATCAAAACGTCCTAGTTCGGCGAATTTATAATCACGGTAATTTTCAAATCCAGCATTCAAAGCCACTTGATGTCTTTTTTGTACCAAGTTTGTAAACAACTCATGCATCGCTTCCTGGTCTTGCAGTCTTCTAGTTTGAATTTTTCGATAAACTTCTTCTCTAAATGCACGGTCTTCATTTTCTAAAAATTGAGCCGCTTGTTGTAAAGTATATTCTTTGCCACCTACTTCGATGGTCATCTTGCCTGCAATCACGCCATATTGCTGTTGTAGCACGCTTAACTCAGCTTGAATAGCTATGTTCTCGGTTCTGAATAATTCGATGCTTTTTTGAACAGATCTTAAATAAGTATGGTATTTCGCTTGATCTAATTCCGCAGTATATGGAGATTGTATCAACTTCTTGTTCAATGCATCTGCATATGGTTGCATCTTGGGTTGAATCTCCATGCAGAAATAGGTAAAGGCATCTTCTAAACTTTTATCTGTAGTATCGCAGGTCATTTTGATTTGTCTCCAACAAGCATCTTCACTGATACATGCTTCCAATTCACTCAAATCTGTCAACCATGCCTCTAATGCTTCTACAGAAGGGATCGGTCGATCATTTAATTCTTTGAAAAAAGGCTCCAAACTAGCCCAATCCGTTAGCACGAAGTCGGTCGGAAGGTATTTATGGCTTAATTTTTGGATGTCCGCTGTTCTCTGCATAAGGTTCGTTATTAAGACGCAAATTTACTACTTTTACACACTTTAAAACAGTTAATTAAGTGTCCGAAACAATTCATTTACTGCCAGATCATATTGCCAATCAAATTGCGGCAGGCGAAGTCATACAAAGACCCGCCAGTGCTGTCAAAGAATTATTGGAAAATGCAGTAGATGCCGAGGCTACCGAAATTCGATTGATTATCAACGAAGCGGGCAAATCCTTAATTCAGGTAATTGACAATGGCAAGGGTATGTCCGAAAAGGATGCTCAAAATGCATTTGCTAGGCATGCAACTAGTAAAATAAGTGTGATTGAAGACTTGTTTGAAATTCGCACAATGGGTTTCAGGGGCGAGGCCTTAGCGTCTATTGCTGCGGTGGCACAAGTACAATTAAAAACAAAAAGACCAGAAGACGAGGTTGGCACAGAGGTGTCTATTGAAAATAGCAAAGTGATCTCGTCTGCTCCAGTGGCTACTCCTGTCGGCACAAGTATCAGCATGAAAAATTTATTTTTCAATGTGCCTGCCAGAAGAAATTTTTTAAAAAGTAATTCTGCTGAACTTAAACATATACTAGAAGAATTCACCAGGGTGGCATTGGCTTTCCCTGAGATCTATTTTAATTTACATAACAATGGACAAGAAGTTTACCATTGGGATGCAGGTAGCTTTAAGCAAAGAGCCATTCAAGTATTAGGCAATAATTATCAAAGTAAATTGGTAACCGTAGGAGAACATACAGACTACCTAACCATCTCTGGATTTGTTGGCAAACCAGAGACTGCAAAAAAAACAAGAAGCGATCAGTACTTTTTTGTCAACAGAAGATTCATTAAAAGCGCCTATTTACATCATGCGATTGCCAATGCCTTTGAAGGCCTCATTGCAAAAGATAGTTTTCCTAGTTATATTTTATACATCGATGTAGATCCTTCTAAAGTGGATATCAATGTGCATCCAACAAAACAAGAAATTAAATTCGAAGACGATAAAATCATCTATGCTTTTGTTCAAGCTGCTGTAAAACATGCTTTAGCGCAGTTTAGTATTGCCCCTTCTTTAGATTTTTCTTTGGATGCCGATATTCAACAATTAGATGCGATACAAAAACCTTTTTCGGATAGTCAAGTGCAAGAGACTTCTAGAAAGTCATTGTATGAAGGGTTTACACAAAAAAATCAAGCCCATTTTATTCCAAAAACAGGACAAGCAGGACAGCAGGATTGGAAAAGTTTTTTTACTGACTTACCTAGTGCAAATCAGGAATTTATTGTCAAGCCCTCTTCTATGGGTTTATACAAGGAAGACGAATCTTTGTCTGTTCCAGAAGATGCTTTTTTGATGCAGCTCCATCAAACCTATATTATCGCACCCACAAAAAGTGGTTTGATTATTATTCATCAACAATTAGCGCACGAAAGGGTCTTGTATGAAAAATATCAAAGAGCAAGTGCTCAACCGCATGCCACACAAAAAAGTTTATTCCCAGTGGTATTGGAATTAAGTGCAAGTGACGCTGTATTGCTCCAAGAAATGGTGGAAGACTTAGCCAATATTGGATATGAAATAGAAGCTTTTGGTCAAAATAGTTTTATCATTCAGGGTATCCCGGCAGACGTGCTTGCGGGTAATGAAAAAAATGCCATCGAACTTTTATTAGAACAGTTCAAACATTTTAGTGCAGATTTGAAATTCAGTAAGAGAGAGAAATTAATTCGATGCATGGCAAGACAAATGGCGATCAAAGCAGGGCAAAATTTAGGACAAAAGGAAATGCATAGCTTGATTGAATCACTCAGCGAATGTGATATCCCAAATACCACCGCCTCTGGCGCACCTACCTTCATTGAATTCAATGAAGATTATTTAGATCGATTATTTAGTAAGTAAAGAAAGTGCTATTTTCTATTAAACTACCTATAAGAAATTAGGGAATAAGTTTAAAATAGTGCACTACATTCCTTTGGTAACGCTCGTTAAATAAGTTTCAACCGCTCTTCTAACTTGAGCGCTTGATGGACTCATATGATTGGCAACCAAAACAGAGAAATATAGTTTTTGTTGTTTAGGTGTATAGATGAATCCACTCAATGCAACCTGTCCACCCAAGGTGCCGGTTTTTGCATACATCGTGCCAGGGAAGTTTTTATAATAAGCCGCAATGGTACCTTCCCCACCTTTTTCAAAAATATTTTTTACACGGGCTTCACCAAATTTGGCTTGCATCTGTTGTAAAATAGCAATATAATTTTCGGGGGTATTTAGATTATAGCGACTCAATCCACTACCGTCTACCCAACGCATTCGTTGAGGCAGGTCTGCAAAAAATAATTTCTTAGCGCTATCAATCAAAGCTGCATCATCCATCTTGCCAAAGAGCTGCGCACTTGCCATTAAAACAATTTGATCTGCATAAAAATTATCGCTACGCAGCATCATGATCTTTAACAAACTATCCGTTGGAACCGTTTTAATGGTCTTAAAAGGAATAGATACAAGTGTGTTGTTTTTTTGAAAACTAATTTTTTTACCTAAGGTGTCGCTCAATAATTCTAGCGCTTTTACCATTGGCACATCTTCTTGGCTAAATGGGACTTGAAAATACTTGCTTTTATTATTTTCATTTGTTGTGAAAAAGCGATTTCCCAATCTATTTCTTGACCAATTTTTTTCTTCTACTTTGTCTAAGTCAACCAAATCTTTAAAAAAATAGAAAGGCTTAATGGCCTCTAATTTTTTATTGCTTTGGTAAAAATGAACCACGTTCCCATAAATAGGCATTCTGCTTCTTTCTGGTTGGTAATCTTCCGCATAATCAGCCCATGACCAACCACTTCCAAATACTTCAAATTGGTCTTGATGATTGCCAATTACAACAACCTGCTTGTTTGTATTTTTAATAAGATCCACCACAGGTTGATACTTAAATTCAGGATGCATAAAACTTGGATCACCCAATGGCATTAAAAATAAAGTATCCGCATTTTCTGCCATCTTCCATCCTGGCAAAGAATCACCTAAAAATTGTAACCCTAAATAAGTCGCTAAGATTTTTGTATTGCTCGCAGGGGTAAAATAATGATCACTCTGGTATTTGGTCAGCCACTGCCCCTTCGTATCATTGTAAACAGCAATACCAATATGCGCTCCTTTAACAGCTTCAGAACTCAATAATGTTTTTTGCGCTTGACGCACCGAGCATGCACTTAAAACCATTGCAATTGCTGCAACAATAAATAGAATTTTAAACCAATTCTCAAACTTAAAGTTTGTTATTCTCTTTCTAAAGCTCTTAGCCATCTTTCTGGGATTTCATTATTAGAAGCTACTAAATAGTCCTTGTAACTACAAGGCATCCATTCTTCATTATGCAATTTCATCCACCACCTTCCTGTACTTTTACTTTGTAAAAATTGCGTATCGATATCTGAAAATGCAATATGAAATTCTTTAAAACGATCAAGTGCCGAAAGTGGCGCTTCTTTTTTACCGCGATGTACGCCGTCAATGATATACCAGATCATCTGTGCCATTTGTATAGCTGTTAGTCCATGATGATCTAATTCTGCTTGGTATCCAAATAAACCTATGGTACTTGTTTTCCAGCTCATCCCTGCATATTGCATCAACACGCAAGCTTCTTCTCCGTTAAACCCATTGGATGTAATGATATTAGCAGGTGCTTGTGCATGTTGAATAGCACTGATATCAAAACTCATCATGTGACTGTCTCTAATGACTGGCTCCATTTCTTCGATACTTTCACGCACTACACCCAATCTAAAACAATCAAACCTCAGCTTATCAATGGTCTCGAGCATATGCGGATGCATAAAATAACTTTGAAAACCGATATGTGCATAATGGTTTAAATGATTCGGTAAACCAGTAAATAATTCTTCTAAAAAATGATCCGATGGTAAGCGCGCTTCTAGATCTAAATCAATCTTAGCATCTGCTACTACTGCATTCACTAAAGTAGGAATCGAAGTATAGGCGTGGTATTGAGGCAAAGTGAGGTCATGAGAACCACCCATGATCACCACTTTTTTATTTTGTAAAATCAATTCGGCTATCACCGTTCTTAATGCAGCATAACTATCCTGAATAGTTTGTCCAAGTTTTACGTTTCCAATATCTGCAATTGTGACTTGAGCATGCCAATAATATAAATTATATAAAGCTGCTCTAACCGCATTGGCAGCTTCAAAACCATTCAATGCAAACCCAGCACCCCTGCATTCACCTGCACCTATCAATACGATATCAGCATCCTTGATATCTGGCAGTTGATTTTCATATGATTTAATATGCTTTCCAAGCTGGGTATCGCGATAACCTTCGTCTTTTGACAAAAAGGACAGGTTAATTGGTTCTACAAAGTCTTGGATAGAGGACAATGACATGGGCTAAAATTATCTATAAATACTAACGCAAATTTTGCCCAAACATTGCGTAAAGGGGTATTAATCTTGGAATTTATAGCCTACGCCCCGCATTGATATAAAGTGTTTTGGGTGCTTGGGGTCTATTTCGAAGTATTTTCTAAAATTTAGTATGAAATTATCGATGGTCCTAGTATTTGGGAAGACTTGATAGCCCCAAACCAATTGCAGGATCTTTTCCCTTGTAACCACGGTATTCTTTTGTTCAATGAGTAGTTTTAACAATAACAATTCTCTTTTAGTCAGCGTGATTTTTTGCCCAGAAGCAAGCAATACCTCTGAAGCATTGAAATCGATAAGATGCCCTTTAAATTGGTATTGGTCAATTTGTGGGGTGGTCTTTGCCTGCTGGGCTTGCTTCTGAATCAGTTTTGCTACCCTTAAAAGCAATTCTTCTAAATTAAACGGCTTGGTTAAATAGTCGTCGGCACCCAATTTTAACCCTTGCACCCTATTCGCACTTGTATTTTTTGCACTTAAAATTAAAATAGGTGTTTGGTTATTGTTCAAACGCATGCGTTCTGTAATACTAAAGCCGTCCAAAGAAGGCAACATGATATCCAAAATCATTAAATCATAATGAGCAGATTGAATTAGTTTCAATGCCTCCCCACCATCATATGCAGAGTCCACCTCATAGCCCTCCATCTCTAAATTCAGCTTCAAAGCCTCATGTAGATGCTCTTCGTCTTCCACCAATAAGATGCTATGTTTTTGCATGATTAATCTGCCTTGAATTGAACCACAAAAATACTTCCTTTAGGTTGATTTGGCTTGACGAAAATATGGCCAGCGTGGAATGTGACAATTTTTTTACATAAATACAAACCTAATCCTGTTCCTTTAGTTGTTCTGGTTTGTTCTGCACCCACTCTATAAAATTTATCAAATACTTTTGACCTCTCCTCTAATGCGATACCGATGCCTTGGTCTTTAACGGTAAGCTCAATATTATTTTCAACTAAATGCAAGTCAATAAAAATATCGGTCTCGGGCGCTGCATATTTATTCGCGTTATCCAATAGATTATTAATCATCAACTGCAATAATAAAGGTTCGCCTTGTAGTTGAATGGATGCATCAATGGAGCCAATACATTTTCTATTTGGGTATCGTTCTTCAAAAGATTGAATACATTGAACAGCAATAGTGGATAGATCTACCAATTGTTTACTGTTTTCATATTGTCCCATTTCAAATTGGGATGCTAATAAAATATTATTACAGAGCGCATCTAATCGTCTTGTTTCTTTTAATGTATTCTGAATTAAATGTTGTTGTTGTTCGGGTTGTAAATCTCTTTTTACAATCGTTTCTAAATTCAATTGCGTGACAGCAATGGGCGTCTTGAGTTCATGCGTGACTGCCATCATAAAATTCTGTTGCAGTGTTGAATATTTTAATTGCTTCAATAAGGAACGGTATACATAGATGGCACCCAAAAGAAACAGCAATAAAAATGTCAAACCCTCTCCAATATATTGTTTGGTTTTTCTAGCAGCAAATGCTTCGATGGTGGCGATATGCTGTTGATCTATTTGTCCTTTTGCAGTAAGGGTTTCAATTTTTGTAGCAGTCAGTAATTCATTTTGTTGAACCAGCGCTACATACCACCAAATAAAGGCAGCAACCATATAAGTTAAGAATAACCAGTAAATGATTCTGACCCATACTAATTTTGATATGGAAAATGGCATGCGCATCTTATAAAGCAGCTTTTTCTATTCGGATACCTGTAGATAAAATATTTTGCAGCGGGTCTTCACGCATCGTATGTTTGATGGTAAAAGTATGTGTGCCGTATTTTAATTTAACAGGCTTGCTATACAATGGAATACGTTGGTCATAAATATCATCCATGCCCGTTCCTAGCCAACCTTTTTGATCATCGGCTAAATTCAAATTGAATGTTTCGGTTTGTGCTTTTTCACCAGCACTGCTATGATTTAACTCAACCCAAATATTTTTATAATGATATGCATTGTGGTGTCTAATGACAAAGACAATTTTGTACATCTGACTGGTGTCTGTAATATTAAATAAGTATTTTTCTGGCTTTGCGCTATTCCATTGATGGTCTGGATGTATTGTATTTTGTTCATACAAGGGTATTGTTTGACAAGCAACTAGGCTGAATAAAAAACAGATACTAAATACGATACGATAAAGCTTCCCCATTTATAACACGTTTAAGATTTGTTCTTTCGCTTTTTCTAATTCATCCTTCATTACAATCACTGCTTTTTGAATATCTACATCATTGGCCTTAGACCCAGTGGTATTGATCTCTCTGCCCATTTCTTGTAAAACAAAAGATAATTTTTTTCCTTTATTTGGATCTTTTTCGGCAAGGATAGATTTAAAATAAGCGCAGTGGTTGGTTAAACGAACACGCTCTTCAGAAATATCAATTTTTTCGATATAGTAAATCAATTCTTGTTCTAAACGATTAGTATCATACTTATCTGGTCCTACACTCTGTTCTAACAATTTAATCAAGCCCTCTTTTATTTTAGTTCTTCTATTTGGCTCAAGCACGGCAATCGCAGCTTGTTGTGCTTCAATACTTGCAACACGTTCTAACAAATCTAATTCGATTGATTTTCCTTCGGTTTGTCTATGAATGTTTAATAAATCAATCGCTTGTTTTAATAAACCAAAAATGACTACTTTTTCTTCCTCCAATAAAACTTCGTTGGAAGAAGAAACTACATCCGGCATTTTCAATAAAGTGCTCAAAATATTTTCTTTGCCAATGCCTAATTCGTCTGCTAGTTCTACAATTGGTTGGTAATAGGATTTTGCTAATTCTTTGTTGATATTGACCGGTTTTGAAGCGCCATTGGATTTAACAAAAATGGAGCACTCAACACTACCTCTAAATAAATGTTCATTTAAAGTATTTCTGATTTCAACTTCAATTGGTTTTAAAATGGACGGAATATTTAAACGAACATCAAATTGCTTTCCGTTTAAAGATTTGACTTCCACCAAGAGTGTTTTGTCATTAAACGCCATTTCTGCCCTTCCGTAACCAGTCATTGAATACAACATAAGTATACCATTATTTAGTCCATAAAGGTATTAAATAATGAGCTTGCAAGCGCTAAAGTTTGTACTTTAGCGAAGATTTTAGCCCATGTACGACAAAGCACAAATACAAGCATTACAACAAACTACAAAGCAGTTTTTAACTACGCCTTTAAGCATTGATTTGATGACTTTAAAAAAGGTATTGCATTTTCATGAATACCAATATTATGTAGTCAACGAATCCTTAATAAGCGATTATGAATATGACCAGCTCTATCAGGCCCTTTTAGCTATAGAAGCCTCAGATCCCTCTTTAGTTACCCCAGACTCACCAAGTCAAAGAGTGGGAAATAGTTTAAATAGCAATTTTGAAACGGTGCCTCATTTGGTGCCTATGTTAAGTTTAGAGAATAGCTATAATGCGGAGGACCTCATTGATTTTGACCGTAAAGCAAGAGAAAGTGCCAACTTGGAATCCATCACTTATTGTGTTGAGCCAAAATTTGATGGCGCTAGTATTTCATTAATTTATGAAAACGACCTTTTAGTTCGAGCATGTACCAGAGGCGATGGTGTTGAAGGAGAAGACATCACTAATAACATCAAACAAATTAGGTCCATTCCTTTACAGATTGCACTTGCAGCAAATGGTATACAACAAATTGAAATTCGTGGCGAAGTGATTATGACAAAAAAGGCTTTCAATGACTTTAATGAAAAATTAAAATCTAAGCAACAATCACCCCTAGCTAATCCAAGAAATGCTGCATCGGGTAGTTTAAGAATGAAGGATCCTAAGGAAGTAGCAGAAAGAAATTTAGATGCATTTATTTATCATATTAGTTATGTTTTACCAATCCCTGAGAAAACAGTAAACCCGCTTTTAATGACCCATAGTGGCAGCTTGGAATTTTTATGGAATATGGGTTTTAGATCACCTCAAAAAGAAAAACAGGTTGTCAGCAAGATGCAAGATGTGATTGATTATTGTGCTATTGCAGCAGCTGGAAGAGACGAGCTACCTTATGAGATTGACGGATTAGTGGTTAAGGTGAATGACCTGGCATTGCAAGAAAAATTAGGCATGACATCCCACCATCCAAGATGGGCGATTGCTTATAAATTTAAAGCCAGACAAGCGACCACAGTTTTAGAGCATGTAGAATTTCAAGTAGGCAGAACTGGCGCGGTCACACCCGTAGCAAAATTAAAACCTGTAGCCATTGGAGGTGTAACAGTTTCAAGTATCTCTATTCATAACGAAGAATATATTATTGAAAAAGATTTGCTTTTAGGAGACACGGTGATTATAGAACGTGCTGGAGATGTCATTCCTCAAATCGTCCATTCCATTGCAAGTCTTAGAACAGGCAGCGAAAAAAAGATTCAATTCCCAACCCATTGTCCTGTTTGTGCTACTGCCTTAGTTAAAGAAAGTACAGAAGCAGTATGGAGATGTACCAATATCAATTGTAGTGCACAAATTGTAGAGCGCATTGCGCATTTTGTGAGCAAAGACGCTATGGATATTAAAAATTTAGGCGAGGCCAATATTAAAAAATTCTTTGAACTTGGTTTGTTAACCGCTATTCCTGGAATTTATACACTCGACTTTGAAAAAATTGGACAATTAGAAGGATTTGGAAAAAAGAGTGTAGATAATTTAACAAGCTCAATTGAAGTTTCTAAACAACAACCATTGCATCGACTCATCTATGCTTTAGGTATTCGATTTGTTGGAGAGACCACTGCAAAAACGATTGCAAGTAGAATCAATCACTTACTCGATTTGACACGAATCACGGAGGAACAATTATTAGAATTTGAAGATATTGGTGTTAAAGTTGCAAGTAGTATTGTTCAGTTTTTCCACGATCCTACTCAGCTCAAAATGATTGAAGCTCTAATACAATTGGGATTGAATGTAGAACAAACCAATCAACAACCAACGGATGGTTCACTTACTGGATTGAATTTTTTATTTACTGGAACCTTGATGCAACTTAAACGTTCGGATGCAGAAGCCATGGTAGAATCTAAAGGAGGACATATTCTTAGCGGCGTGAGTAGTAAATTAAATTACTTGATTGTTGGAGAAGATGCTGGAAGTAAACTAGAGAAAGCCAAAAAAATAGCCTCTATAAAAATAATTACAGAGGCTGAATTTATAGCGCTTGTTAAATAAAATAAGCTCCCAGGTTTATGGGAGTTGATTTAACGTTTATTAAATCATATTTTTTGATAACAAATATTCTGCAATTTGAACTGCATTGGTAGCAGCACCTTTACGTAGGTTGTCACTTACAATCCACATATTTAAAGTCTTAGCTTGGGTTTCGTCTCTGCGCAATCTGCCTACAAACACTTCGTCTTTTTCGTGTGCCCATAAAGGCATTGGATAAAATTGTGCTGCATCATCTTGTTGAACCACCACACCAGGTGCTTGAGCCAATAAAGCAGTCAATTCATTTAAATCAAATTCATTTTCAAATTCCACATTCACACTTTCACTATGTCCACCTACAACTGGAATACGAACAGTAGTTGCAGTTACCTTAATTGTGTCGTCTTGCATGATCTTGCAAGTTTCTTTCACCATTTTCATTTCTTCTTTCGTATAACCATTCTCTAAGAATACATCAATCTGCGGAATTACATTTAAATCGATCGCATATTTATAAGCCATTTGGTTGGCCGCAATTTTTTCACCATTGCGCTCGCTGAACAATTGGTCTACAGCTTGTTTACCGGTACCAGTGACACTTTGATAAGTGCTCACTACAACTCTTTTAACTTTATATTTTTGATGTAAAGGTTGCAATGCAACGACCATTTGTATGGTAGAGCAGTTAGGGTTCGCTATGATATAATCATCTGCAGTTAATACAGCAGCATTGACTTCTGGCACAACTAGTTTTTTGGTTGGATCCATTCTCCATGCCGAAGAATTATCAATCACACGAATACCTGCAGCTGCATATTTTGGGGCCCATTCCAATGATGTTGTTCCTCCAGCAGAAAAAATAGCGACTACAGGTTTTGCAGCAATACCATCTTCCATGCTCACCACTTTATATTGCTTTCCATTAAAGCTTACTTCCTTACCTACAGAACGAGCTGAGGCAACTGGGACGATTTCAGTTACAGGGAAATGACGCTCTGCGAGTACTTGTAACATTTTTGTACCAACTAAACCTGTGGCACCTACTACTGCAACTTTCATAATTATAATTAAATCAATAAATATTAAACCAACTCGATATCAAAGTTCACTAATTGTACAAAAGAAGCCACACGTGCTTTGATGTCTTCTGCAGTGATCTCTGTCAAACGTTGTGTACCAAATTTCTCTACACAAAAACTTGCCATTGCACTTCCTAAAATAATTGCAGTCTTCATGTTCTCGAATGAAATATCTTTTGTTTTCGCTAAATGTGCTACAAATCCACCTGCAAAAGTATCACCAGCACCTGTTGGATCAAATACTTCCTCTAGTGGCAATGCAGGGGCAAAGAATACTTGGTTTTCATGGAACAACAAAGCGCCATGTTCACCCTTCTTTATGATCACATACTTTGGACCCATTTCCATTATTTTTTTTGCTGCTTTTACCAAGCTATACTCACCACTCAGTTGTCTCGCCTCACTATCATTGACTAATAATACGTCAACTAAACTAATGGTATGTTTTAAATCATCCAACATAATTTCCATCCAAAAATTCATCGTATCCATTACGATTAATTTTGGTCTATTTCTCATTTGTTTGATCACACTGCTTTGAACAGCAGGCACCAAATTACCCAACATTAAAATTTCACAATCCTGATAGCTTTCTGGAACAACTGGTTGGAAATTTTCCAATACATTTAATTGTGTATCCAAAGTATCGCGCGTGTTCATATCTAAATGATATTTACCACTCCAAAAAAAAGTCTTTTCGTCTTTTTTGATTTGCACGCCTTCTAGTATAACACCTCTTGCAGTCAACGCATCTAATTGTGCTTGAGGGAAATCTCCCCCAACAACAGAAATTTGCTTTACAGGGGTGAAATTAGAAGCACACCATGCAATATAAGTTGCAGCTCCACCAATAATTTTATCACTTTTCCCAAAAGGGGTTTCAATGGCATCAAAAGCCATAGATCCAACGACTACTAAAGACATGTTTAATTTTTTGATTTTCAGCTGCGAAACTACGATTTTTAAGACATC
>JACCED011163886.1_pt1 | contig 20766 bp, 18 predicted proteins | sample 7455021 | NCBI WGS metagenome assembly JACCED01 (sample SAMN15323456, study PRJNA562643) | freshwater metagenome | isolation source: river surface water | place: USA:Blue River Watershed | collected 2017-08-19
AGTAATATGCCAAAAGCTGTAGCAGATTTAATTGTGCCTTGGAAAAGTGGGCCAGCCTCAGTTACACCAAGATGTAATGGATAATCGCATTTGGCAGCTAACAATCGATAAGCCTTCACCATAGTTACCGGATCATGGTGTTTAACTGAGATTTTGATGTCACTAAAACCATGCTCTTCAAATAAGGAGGCTTCCCAAAGTGCAGACTCAGCTAAAGCCTCCGGTGTTGCCTTGCCATACTTAGCCAATAATCTTGGATCTAATGAACCAGCATTAACACCAATTCGAATTGGAATACCGGCATCACCTGCTGCCTTTGCAACCTCTTTTACCTTGTCATCAAATTGTTTAATGTTTCCAGGATTTACTCTTACCGCAGCACAGCCAGCATCAATGGCAGCAAAAATATACTTTGGTTGAAAGTGAATATCTGCAATTACTGGAATTTGTGATTTCTTAGCAATCTGAGCAAGTGCATCAGCATCATCTTGGGATGGAACTGCAACGCGGACAATTTGGCACCCAGAGGCGGTTAGCTCTGCGATCTGCTGCAAAGTTGCATTTACATCAGCGGTTAAGGTGGTGCACATAGATTGCACCGACACTGGTGCATCCCCACCCACCAAGACTGAACCGACCTTTAACTGCCTACTCTTTCGACGTGGTGCCAAAGTTGGTGGCGGTGCTGATGGAATTCCTAGATCAACCATGAGCAAACCTTACCTAGAAATTAAGCCGAATTGGGTTGAGTATGTCTGCGGTGAGCAGCAGAAGTGATAAAGAAGCCATCAATACAAAGACCACCATGGTGATCGGGGTGAGCCGCTCGACATCAAATGGCGCCGGCTTTGCTAAACCTTTTGCCTTTGCTCGGGTATTTCTAACACCATCAGCAATTGCTACCGCCATGTGTCCGCCATCTAATGGCAAAAGTGGAAGCAAATTAAACATACCAACAAATATATTTAAGGATGCAATAATTAAAATAAATGTGGCAATCTTTTCTCTAGTTGTTAAAGCTTTAGTTTCAGCCGTCTCACCACTGACTCGAGCAACGCCAACTACGCCAACTAATCCTTCAGGATCTCGCTCCTGATTACCAAAGGTTTGATTTACAAGATCTGGAATTTTGCCAGGAAGTGAAATTAGCGCGGTGACGCTATTTTGCAAGATATCAATTGTAAATGAGCCACCTTTTGCAATTGCCGTTAATGGTCCATAGGTGATTGTGCCAACCTGATTTACAACTCCCAACACGCCAATTACTTTTCCATCTAATTCTCGACTTGCTGGGGTAACTAAAATATTAATTAAGCTGCCATTTCGATCAATAGTGATATCTAATTGCCTACCGGCAGAGGATCGAACTACCTCAACAACTTCAGACCACTCCTGATAAGAGATGCCATTTACTTTGACAATTTTATCCCCGGCAATAATGCCTGCATTTTTGGCAGGAGATGGCACGGATTTTGCCGAGCAAACCTCATTGGCAGTTTGCGGAATACATTCACTTACTCGTTCTACCTGATTGGTAAGAGAGGTAATGCCTACTGAGGCAAATAAAACAATGAGCAGTACAAATCCAATTACAAAGTGCAAAAATGAGCCAGCCCCTAAAACAATTAGTCGTTGCGGCACACTCGCTTTAATAAATGCCCGATCACTATCTGCCTCAGATAACTGCTCACGTGGGGTCATTCCAACAATTTTGCAGTAGCCACCAGCTGGGATTGCCTTTAAGCCAAACTCTGTCTCACCCTTAGTGACTGACCAAATCTTCTTTCCAAATCCAACAAAAAACTCAGTTACCTTCATACCAAACTTTTTTGCAGTTAAATAATGTCCTGCCTCATGAATCATCACTGAGACTAAGAGAGCAACAGCAAAAGCTAAAATACCAATAATGGCCATCTAAGCTAGCTCCTTTATTAACTCATCTGCTTTTAAGCGAGCACTTTGCTCTATGCCACTGACATCGGAGATATCTCTAATTGTAGTTGGCGTGTTACTGCCAAAGGATTGAACAACCGCCTCCACAATATCAATTATCGCTGTGAATTTAATCTGGCTAGCTAAGAATGCGGCAACTGCCACCTCATTAGCTGCGTTATAAACAGCCGGTAATCCTGAGCCTAATTGACCACATCTTTTTGCTAACTCAATAGCTGGATACTTTTCATTATCAATCGGTATGAACTCCCAAGTGTGGGATTTGCTCCAATCAATAGCCACAGTTGCCTTACTGATTCGATCTGGATAGGAAAGTGCGTAGGCAATAGGTCCTTTCATGTTTGGTGGTGATGCTTGAGCGATTGTGGAGCCATCTATGTACTCAACTAGTGAGTGAACCACAGATTGTGGGTGAATTACCGCTTCAATACTTTCATAGGGTAGATCAAATAAATAATGTGCCTCGATAATCTCAAGTCCTTTATTCAATAAGGTGGCAGAGTTTATTGTCACTACCTCCCCCATCGACCAGGTTGGATGATTTAACGCATCTGCCACAGTTACATCAGACAGATCTGCTCTTTGCCTAAATGGTCCACCACTTGCAGTTAATATCAATTTTCTAACATCACTCTTCTTGCCAGCAAGCAAGGCTTGGTAGATTGCTGAGTGCTCTGAATCAACTGGAATGATCCGGTCAGCACCATATTTCATTACTAACTCACCACCTGCAACTAAGGACTCTTTGTTTGCTAGCGCTACCTTGTTGCCCACGCCTAAAGCTGAAAGAGTTGGCCCTAATCCAATTGAGCCAGTTATCCCATTTAAAACAATGTCACAGGGCAAAGCGGCAATCTCAACTGATGAGTTATCACCATCAATTACTTGCACCCCGGCAGTTTCAGGTGCAGCTGCCATGGAGCCAACAATTGGAACATTAAATTTCTTTGCTTGCTGCATTAATAATTGAGGGTTTTTTCGCCCGCCACTTAAACCAACAAGACGAAACTTATTGGGGTTGGCCGCCACAATCTCCAGCGCCTGCACCCCGATAGATCCAGTTGAACCTAAAACCACCACATCACGCATGTGAGTATCTTAACTGTGCCAACTTTGAGGCCTCTCCGATAGTATTTAGGCATGTACTCAGAGGCTAAAAAGCAGGTAATGCAAAAGCGAAATCTGGTAACTGCTATTCCAGGCCCTAAATCTGCTGAATTAATCAAGCGAAGAGGCGAGGCGGTATCTGCTTCACTTGGTACAGCATTTCCAGTTTTTATTGATCACGCACAGGGTGCAATTATTGTTGATGTAGATGGCAACTCAATTTTAGATTTAGGTGCAGGAATTGCAGTATTAAATGTTGGCCACTCTCAAAACCGAGTCGCAGATCGGGTAAAAACCCAGATCGATGCATTTACACATACCTGTTTTATGGTTGTGCCATACACTGGATATGTTGAGGTTTGTGAGGCTTTGAATAGATTAACTCCTGGAAAGTTTAAGAAAAAATCAGCTTTATTCAATTCAGGTGCTGAGGCTTTAGAGAATGCGGTAAAGATTGCTCGCTCATACACCAAACGCCAAGCAGTAATTGTTTTTGAACACGGGTACCACGGTCGTACTAACTTAACTATGGCAATGACTGCCAAGAACATGCCTTACAAAGATAGCTTTGGTCCATTTGCCCCTGAGATTTATCGCATGCCAATGGCATATCCATTCAGATGGAATGGCGATCAATCAAAGTGTGCGCAAGAGGCGCTAGATGTAGTGATTCATAAGATTGAGAAGGAGATCGGTGCTAAAAATGTAGCAGCGATTGTGATCGAGCCAATTCAAGGTGAAGGCGGCTTTGTTGTTCCACCTAAGGGCTTCCTACCTGGATTAGTTAACTTTGCTAAAGAAAACGGAATTGTCTTTGTGGCAGATGAGGTTCAAACTGGTTTTGGCCGTACCGGCAAGATGTTTGCCAGTGAGGATGAGAATATTGAGCCAGATTTAATTACTACCGCTAAGGGAATTGCTGCAGGCTTGCCACTATCTGGTGTTACAGGTCGTGCTGAAATTATGGATTCAATTCACCTTTCAGGTTTAGGTGGAACATATGGAGGTAATCCAATTGCATGTGCTGCCGCCCTTGGTGCAATTGAGGTAATTGAAAATGATAATTTAGTTGAGCGAGCTAATAAAATTGGTGAAATTATGCACCAAGGTTTAACTGCAATGATGAAAAAATATTCAATCATTGGCGAGGTGCGAGGCAGAGGTGCAATGCAGGCAATTGAATTAGTCAAGCCTGGCACAACTGAGCCAAATCCTGAGGCGTTAACTGCCGTGATTAAGTACTGTGTGAGCAAGGGAGTCTTGATTCTCTCCGCTGGTACATATGCCAACGTGATTAGATTGCTACCACCTCTGGTAATTGAAGAGGAACTTTTGCGTGATGGATTAGCTGTTTTAGATGAGGCGCTAGCCTCAGTTTCTGCCTAATTATCGATCAAGTAAATTTCTCGTTGGCGAATACTTACCGCCTGTTTTCTTAAGAGCAATTGCACTAAGAGCCTCTAACACCACTCGGTTTGCCAAGATTGCAGTTATCTCACTGCTGTCATAGGCAGGTGCCACCTCAACTACATCAATTCCAACAATTGGAAGTTCAAAGCAAATTCTTCTAACCGCTTCTAATAACTCCCTACTTGTCATGCCACCTGGCTCTGGCGTTCCAGTGCCTGGCGCCATACCTGGATCAACTACATCAATATCAACAGATAAAAAGACACCATCACAGCCATCGGTGAGAATTGAAAATGACTCATCCAGAACAGCTTTCATGCCACGATGATGAATCTCTGTCATTTCATAAGATTTCATATTCTTACTTGCCATCCACTTTAAGGTTGCATCATCTGGCCAATATCCACGAAGGCCTAATTGCAAAAAGCGATCGCCCCTGACAGATCCTGATTCGATCAATCTTCGCATCGGTGTGCCATGGCCAATTAGAGCGCCAAATTGATCTTCACCCGTGTCAGCGTGAGCATCAAAATGAATCATAGAAACTTTGCCCTTACCAAGATGATTTGCAATTCCTGCCACATCAGCGGAGGCAATCGAATGATCTCCCCCTAATACAACTGCAATAGCACCAGCTTTTGAAATCTTTTCCGTTGCACGCTCTAAGACCTTAAGTGAATTAATTAGATCTCCACCTGGCATTAACAAATCACCGGCATCAAATATTTTTAGTTTTTGAAGTGGATCAATTCGCATTGCAAGATGTGGCCTTGAGCCATCATGGGGAAGGTAATCACCCATACGAATGGCTTGTGGTCCCATCTTGGCACCTGATCTATGCGAGGTTCCACTATCAATTGGTGCTCCTACAATAATTACATCTGCATCCTTATAGCTTTCAGGCTTATCTAAATCACATCTTGGAATACCAAGAAAGGTGAAATCCGGTCCATACATATTGCCGATGTTTGTCATAAAAGGATTGTATTACACCAATTAATATTGCGGTAGTTAAGAAATCCTGCGGACATCAATGACTAAATAGCAAATATTACCAATCTGTACGGATCTAATTTGAATGAGTACTTACCTAACTGTTTCGACTAATCCTAATCTTGTCGTAATTCATGCTGTCCATTATTTCTATATTTACCCCTTCAACTGAAATTTTCTGACCTTTATAAAGAATTGGATTTGGATAAGGTACAACTAGGCAATTAGGGCTGCTCTCAGTTAACCGTAAATCGGGTGCAATAGGCTTTAAAAAATCTTGGCCATGACTAAGTGTTGCATCATAGGTATAAACCAAGACGCCATTTCTTTTTGAAGGCATTTGACAAGAGAACTTAGTTTCACGGCGCGATTCAATAACAACAGCTTTTGTTTGGGATACTGGCACTACAACCATTTTTAATCCTTTGTCAGAATTACTCAAAGGTACCAGAGTGATTTCAGTGCTTTCTAATTCACTAATTTCTTTACAATAAACTTTTTCATCTTCAAGCCAGCCTGAAACAAACCTTAACCAGCCACTTAGTTCTCTTGATTCACCTTCTTGATTGCTCATTAAATCTAAACCTAGATAGGGATTCGGATCACGAGAGGATCCAACATGTGGAATGCCCATGGCATGTCCAAACTCATGCGCCCAATAAGACCAATAAACTCTTTTAGGATGATCAAAGATTTTTCCAGGAATTGAGAAAGATGAAACTCGTCCCTCATTTGTAACTAAATTTTTCACTGCAGCATCCCATGGAAAACCTTGCGAACTTTCAGTAATGAAATCTTGCCCTTTAGGAAGTATGAAATTCACAGTTTGAATTCCTGTAAAATCAAATGTTTTATCACTTTGCAGCATTGCATCATTCCAAATTTTGAGGCCATTAGGCGCCCTATCTAGATTTTCAGATCTTTCAATTTTGTATTCATTTGATGCCTTGGGCATTCTGACCCAGTTATCAGCAACAACCCATTCAACTTTAAATTTACCTTCACTGACTATGGCAAACCAATCAGATGCCATTTTCATTTGATCATTGACCCTAGATTTGAAATTTTCTTCCCCAACTAAATCCGGAAAATCTATTGGGATCAAAGCCCACTTAACAGTTCCTGTTTTTTGGGCGATAGTAAGTCCTGGAAAACCTGTGGGAAGTTTCGACTCTCCTGCATTTTCCCTATTACGATTATTTTCTCTAATTTTGCATAATTCCACGTTAGCGCTTGGTCTTGTTGGCGCTTGATAAACAATGGATTGATTCGCTACCGGTTTTGGATTTGTTGCCGGTAATCTTGCAATCTTAGCCCACCTATAAACTTTGCCATTTTTGAGACATATTGTGTTGTCCTTAATCTTGTTTAGACTAGATTTAGGACAAGACTTATTTGTAAATTCATATCCTTCAGAACTCTTATTATTGTTTACAATAACTGTTTGGGGAGATACTTTAATAAATGAAGGTGCTGGTGCTTGATTCAGAGTGTGTGCTGGGGCTATCAAAGAAGCTATGCTGATGGTTGATACACAGATGAGGCACATTTTAAATACCTACCGTCATAACTTCTTTCGTTTACGGCTAACAACTTGTCCCACTATTACGATGATCAAAGCGATAAAAAACATAGCGCTACCAATTACATTTGCTTGCGCAGGAATACCTCTAGCAGCTGATACATAAACAAATTTTGGAAAGGTTGAGACCACACCAGAGTTAAAATTGGTAATAATAAAATCATCAAATGAGAGAGAGAAAGCCAGTAAGGCAGCACCAGCAATACCTGGCATCACCAGTGGCAGGGTTACATACCTGAAGGTTTCTCGCTCATTTGCATATAAATCCATCGCAGCCTGCTCAAGTCTTGGATCCAAAGATGCAATTCTTGCTTTAACCGTAACCACCACAAATGAGATACAAAACATCACATGAGAGATAACAATTGTCCAAAAACCAGGATTCACTCGAAGATTTAAAAACATAGCAAGAAGTGATGCGCCTAGCACCACCTCAGGAGTCGCCATTGGTAGAAATATCAAAAGATTTGTGGATTTGCGACCTTTAAATCTATATCGCCCAAGTGCAAATGCAATCATGGTTCCTAAAATCGTGGCTAGTAATGTTGAAATAACGCCGATCTTCAGTGAGTTTCCAACTGCTTCGCACACTTGTGGTGCACCACATGGATTTTTCCAATTCTCCAGAGTAAAGCCCTGCCAGACTAAGTTGCTCTTTCCAGCATTATTAAATGAGAATGCAAAGGTATAAGCAACTGGAATAAAAAGGTAAATAAATGCAAGACCAGCATAAATTCGAATCAGATTTCTGGAAAACCACCTACTAGTTCGATGACTTAGTGATGGCATTGGCGCATTAATCGTTGTCATACCAGCTCATCCGTTCCGGATCTGCGAATATAAATGGTGACTAAGATTAAAATTGTTGCCATTAAAGTAAATGAGAGCGCTGCAGCAGTTGGATAATCCACAACTGCAAAAAAGCGGGACTCAATTACATTTCCAATCATCTTGGTACTTGGATTTCCCAAGATTGCAGCATTTACATAATCACCAGCTGCGGGAATAAATGTCAAAAGCGTTCCAGCCACTACCCCAGGCATTGAAAGCGGCAGGGTGACTTTACGAAAGGTGGTTAAACCATTTGCATATAGATCTCCTGCAGCCTCCAAAGTTCTTGGGTCAATCCGCTCAAGACTTGCATATAGTGGCAATGTCATAAATGGTAAAAAGTTGTATGCCAGACCTATGACGACAGCAGTGGATGTGTTATTTATTCGAAACAAATCATCGACAAATGGCAAAACCTTTATGGCAGAAACTACTGGGCCTGAGTCGGCCAAAATCTGAGTCCAAGCAATGGTTCGCAATAAAAAAGATGTGAAAAATGGTGCAATTACCAGAACCAATAAAATATTTCGGTACTTACCTGATTTAAAAGCAATTGCATATGCAAGTGGATAAGCAATTGCAAGAGCTAATATTGTGGCAAGACCTGCATAAATAAATGACCTTATATATTGATCTTGGTTTGCTAAGAATGCATCAACATAATTTGCAAATCTAAGCTCTTGAACATAAACCCCAATTTGCGCACCTTCTGGCCGCACCATAGTGGAGGTACTGCCGAGAGAAAATATCGGAATTATAAAAAAGGTTACTAACCAAATAAGACCTGGAGCTAACAACAAATATGGTGTGAGAGATCTGCTCTTTAATGCACTTTTGGTAGCAGACTTACCAGTTGAAACCGCGTGCAAAAAAGCCATTACTTACTCTTCATCATCAAGATCAGCGCCAGCATTAATATCACCAGCACCATCTAAGGCAAAGGTATGTTCAGGATCCCATTCAAGGGAGACGGTGTCTCCTACCCGAAGATCATGTAACCCTTCATCGTTTTGTTCAAAAACAACCAATTCTAAATCCCAAGGTGCTCGAACCATGTACTGGGTAGATGTGCCAACAAATGAGCGATCGGTAACTATGCAATTCTTAATTGAGTTAACACCTGTGTCATCTAACCTAAGTTTTTCTGGTCGTACCCCAAGAAATACACTGTCATTACTGGTTGCAACTCTAGATAGTGGAACCTCAAAGGTTAAACCTTTAGCAGTAACAGTTGCCTTATCCCCTGCCCTTGATGTGATTTTGCCCTTGATTAAATTACATTGACCTAAGAAGTTGGCAACAAATGCAGTCTTTGGCGCTTCATAAAGATCGGTTGCACTACCCATTTGTTCAATCTTGCCTTGATTCATTACCGCAATAGTGTCAGCCATAGTCATTGCCTCTTCTTGATCATGGGTGACGTGAATAAAGGTAATACCAACCTCCGTTTGAATACGCTTTAACTCAATCTGCATCTGCCGACGTAGCTTTAAATCAAGTGCGCCAAGTGGCTCATCTAGTAATAAAACCTCTGGTCTATTAACAATCGCTCTAGCCACAGCAATTCGCTGCTGCTGACCACCTGATAATTGATTTGGTTTTCTCTCTGCAAGATGGGCCATCTCAACTAGATTTAAGGCGCTTTCAACCTCAGCTTTAACATCTTTAATGCCTCTGCGGCGAAGACCAAAGGCGATATTTTCAAAGATTGTTAAATGAGGAAAAAGTGCATAATTTTGAAAAACAGTATTTACATTCCGGCGATAAGATTTTTGAGTTGTGATATCGGTATCACCAATTGAAATCGTTCCAGCACTTGGCTCTTCAAGACCTGCAATCATTCGTAGCGTCGTCGTTTTACCACAACCAGATGGTCCAAGGAGTGCGAAAAATGAACCATCTGGAACGATTAATGACAGGTCATCAACAGCGCAAAAATCACCGTAATATTTTGAAACCCGATCTAACTTTAAGTCGCCAGTATCTTGCGAGACTTTATTGTTCGCCATTACCAGCTACTTATCAGCGCTTAATTGCCGATAGCTTCGTCAAAAGCGGTTTGGAACTTAGTGCTCTCATCTGCTGAGAGAGATCTAAATACCTTTACCTTTGCCAAAGTTGCTGCATCTGGGAATATAAATGGTGAATTACCCAATGCTGGGTCAATCTTTTCTAGTTCAGGTTGTGCAGCCTCTACTGTGCAGATGTAGTTCACATAAGCTGCTACCTCTGCGGCAACCGCTGGCTCGTAGTAGTAATTCATTAACTTCTCAGCATTTTTCTTATGAGTTGAAGTTGAAGGTATCAACATATTATCGCTCCACAGCGTTCCACCTGATTCTGGAATAGCAAAATCAAACTTGCCATCTGATTCAGATTTCAAAATAAAGATATCTCCCGACCAACCAATTACCGCATTAGCATCCCCACGCTTTAGATCTTCAGCATAAGAGTTGCCCTTTACCTGGCGAATAAAGCCATCTGCAATCTTGCCCTTTAGGAAATCAATTGCATTCATGTATTGATCCTCAGTGAAGTTAGATGATGGATCCACGCCCTGATAAAGCATGATTACGCCAATTGTGTCGCGTAGCTCGGATAGAACAACTACTTTTCCTTTATTTGCTGGTGCAAATAATTGCTCCATGGTGCGAACACCCTTAGGTAGTTTCTGTGTATTCCAACCAAAACCGGCAAAACCTGATTGCCAGGTTAATGAATACTGACGACCCTTGTCATAGCCAACATCAGATAAAACTTGGCGAATATTTGATTTGTTTGGCACATTAGCTGGATCTAATTTTTGTGCGTATCCCTGTTCGATAAATCTTGCTGCCATCCAATCTGTTGGAGTGACAATGTCATAACCAATATCTGATCCAATTGAAAGTTGACCTTGTACTTTTCCGTAGAAGGTGTTGTTGTCATCAATTGCCTCTTCATATGTAACCTTTAAGCCACTTTGGCTTTCAAAGGCGGCAAGAGTTGGATAAACCTTGGTATCTTCGTTGTAATCTAGATAAAGAGGCCAATTTGCCCAGCGCACAATCTTTTCAGTATCGCTAACATCAACAACTGCTGATGCGCCGGTGGATGAACCTGTGCCACATGCTGCGAGTAAACCTGCTGCTGAAACTGCGCCAACACCAGCAAGAACTGATCGGCGAGAAACCTGTGCGCGAATAATTGCGCGAGCTTCAGGAGAGAGGGAGTTGATATCTTTCTTCATGGATTCTCTTTCTTATTTATCTAGAGGGAACAGATCTACTAGCTAAGGGGAGTGTGGGGAAATCTATCAGGCGTTGAGGTTTGTCATCACGTGTTTGATGCGGGTGTACTCCTCAAATCCATAAGCAGATAGGTCCTTACCGGTACCTGAGTGCTTAAATCCGCCGTGTGGCATCTCCGCCACCATCGGAATATGGGTATTGATCCACACGCAGCCAAAGTCAAAGGCTTTTGCCATTCTCATAGCCCGGCCATGATCCTTAGTCCAAACACTTGAGGCCAATCCATACTTAACGCCATTGGCATAACGGACAGCCTGTGCTTCATCGGTGAACTTTTGCACGGTGATAACTGGTGCAAAGATCTCATTTTGAATCATCTCATCATCTTGTTTTAGATCTGCCACCACAGTTGGATTCCAGAAGTAGCCAGGACCCTTAATTGCAGTACCACCTGCGGTAACTCTGGCGTGGGCTGGAACTCGATCCAAAAAGCCCTGCACTCTGGCTAATTGGTTTGCATTATTTACTGGGCCAACCAAAACATCCTCATTTGGCATTCCAACCTTAATCACATTTTTTGCCTGCTCAGAGAGCAAGGCGACCACATCATCATATGCACTTGCTTCAACCAAAACTCGAGTGGCTGCTGTGCAATCTTGGCCAGCATTAAAGTAACCGGCAACTGCAATCCATTCACATGCTGCTTGCAAATTAGCATCATCAAAGATCACTACCGGTGCTTTGCCACCTAACTCTAGGTGCAACTTCTTTAAATCTTTAGCAGCACTTCCTGCTACCTCCATACCAGCTCGAACTGAACCTGTAATAGAGACCATCTGTGGAATCTCATGTTCTATTAATGCTCTACCCGTATCACGATCTCCAACTACAACATTTATTACACCAGCTGGTAAAAACTCCTGCATTAACTCCGCCATCCAAAGAGTTGAAACTGGTGTGGTATCACTTGGCTTTAACACCACAGTGTTTCCAGCGGCAATTGCTGGCGCCCACTTCCAAACCGCCATCATCATTGGATAATTCCACGGTGTTACTTGCGCACAAACACCGATTGGCTCTCGGCGAATAAAAGATGTGTGTCCTTTAAAGTACTCAGCCGCTGACTTACCCTCTAAATTTCTAGCTGCTCCTGCAAAAAATCTAATCTGATCAAGCATCGGGCCAATCTCTTCCGCCCGAGTTACCGCAATTGGTTTACCAGTATTTTCTGATTCAATTCCAATTAACTCTTCACTTCTTGCCTCAATTGCATCAGCAATTTTGTTTATCGCCTTTTGTCGCTCACCTGGAGTGGATTCCTTCCAAACTTCAAAGGCTGCTGCAGCTGACTTCATTGCCTTATCCACATCTGAGGCATTTGATACTGGCGCTTTAGCAAAAACCTGACCAGTAGCAGGGTTGATTAAGTCCTGAGCCTTATCGGAGGTGGCACTAACCTTTTGACCATTAATAAAGTTTTGCAGCGTCTTCAATGTAACTCCTTAGATCTATCTAAAAAAGTATTTGTCAAAAGTCTAGTTATAAACAAAGCCAGATTCAATAGGTAAAAATGCCACCTTGGCTTTGACTTTGGCCAACTTACCCAAGATTTATTGCCCCACTCACCTAGTTCTAAGGATTTGGGGATTAATTGTTTGCAAAAAATCTAACTGGGCCAAAGTGTTCAACTCCAACAACCTGACCCACTTCAAAATCAAGTGGAGCTGCAGTTCTTACCTGCACCAACTCACCATGTACGGCAATAGTGATCATCGCATCATGGCCATAGTAATCAATTTTGCTGATCTTGCCCGAGATCGCGCCATCGGTAATTTGATGTGAAATTCTTATCTCCTCAGGTCGAATAACTACCTGACCTGCTTCAGATAATTGCTCATTAGAATTAATTGGATTTAAAATATAATCAGTTCTGCCATCAGTAAATTTTTTCGCTTTCAACACCAGTGCATCCCCTGTGCTCATCGCAGTTGCGGCAGAAAGTGGTGAGGTGTAAACCTGTGCAGGTGTTCCCTGCTGAATAATCTTGCCCCCGCGCATTAATGCCACAACATCTGCAGAAACCAATGCCTCCTCACGATCATGAGTAACCAAAATGGCTGTAGTGTTTTGAGAGCGTAATAGCTTTATCACATCAGTTCTCAACTCAACTCGAAGTTGGGCATCTAGAGCAGAAAATGGTTCATCCAACAAAATTATGGCTGGCTTTACCGCCAGCGCTCTAGCAAGTGCCACTCTTGTTTGCTGACCGCCAGATAGTTGATTTGGCATTCGCTTTTCATAGCCAGCTAACTCAATTAAGGAAAGCATCTCTTTTACAACCTGTTTTATCTGCACCTTGGTAAGGGATGAGCGATCAAGACCAAATGCAATATTCTCAAAAACATTTAAGTGAGGAAATAGGGCTCCCTCTTGAGGAACATAACCAATCTTGCGCTTATGGGCCGGCAAAACCAAAGATGAGAGTGTGACTAATTGCTTATCAAATCTGATGGTGCCGGCAGTTGGTTGAATCAATCCGGCAATAGCCCTGAGCAAGGTAGTTTTGCCACAACCAGATGGGCCAAGTAGAGCTGCAATCTGACCTGCTCCTAGATTAAAACTGAGATTATCTAGGATCTTCTTGTCGCCTAATTCGACATCCAGATTTTTTATCTCAACTGATGTCATTTAATTTCCAACTCCCTGGTTAAAGGTTGATCGCTCTGATCTATCAGGTCTGCTCAAAATAAAGGTAGGAATAGCTGCTATCAAAATCAAGATTAATGCATAAGGGGCCGCTTCGTTAAATCGGTTAATCGCAGCATAAGACCAGATTTGAGTTGCCAAGGTTTCAAACCCAGTTGGCCGCAACATCAAAGTTGCTGGTAGCTCCTTCATTGCTGTTAAGAAAACCAAAACTGTTCCAAGTGCAATTCCTGGTGCAGCAATTGGAGCAGTTACTTTTTTCAAGACCAGCCATCGATTAAGTCCTAATGTTGCAGCTACCTCTTTTGCTCCTGTAGGAACCTGACCAAGTGATCCTCTCATCGCGGCTACTGCCTTTGCTAAAAACAATAATGCGTAGGCAAAAGCTAATAAAAAAGTACTTTGATAGATCGCTCCTAATTTTGACCCAAAGGAGACTAACGCTAAGCCAATTACCACACCAGGTAGAGCATGTGTTATCAAGATAACTCGACTTGTCATTCGCGAAAAAACAGTTGAGTTTTCAGAGAATAAAACTCCCAGTGGAATTGAAAGAGCCAAGGCAAAAATGGCACCAAAAAATGCCACAGTAACTGTTGAAAAGCTAGCTTGTAAAACAGATGGCCAATCAATACTTACTGAATTGCTGATAAATCTAGACAGTAGTACATAAACTGGCACCAATATTGCAAGAGTGGCATAAGTTAAAATTAGAATTAACGTCGTTGCTTTATAACTTGCTTTATCTATCAAAACTGCCTTTATAGAGGTGGTTTTGATCAAACTATCTTTAATTTGCCTTTTCTTACTAACTTCATCGCCAAAGACAAAGAGCGCTGAGAGGGCAATGAGTACAAAACTTATAACTGCCGCAGATGATCGGTCATATGCTGCGCGATACATATTTTGAATCGTGACCGTTAAGGTATCAACATTTAGCAATGAGACTGCGCCAAAATCACTCATTGTGTAAAGGCCAGCAAGTAATAACCCACCACTTAAATGACCACGAATTTGCGGAAGTACAACTTTAAAAAATGTTCGTAGATAGCTCAGCCCTAAAGATCTAGCCACCTCAATTTGTGAGGCATCCACCCTGCGAAGTCCTGCTAAACAAGCCAAGGTTACATATGGCAGTGTGGTTAAAACCAATATAAATACTGCAGCAAAAAATCCAGTAAATCCTGGCACAAATGCAATCCAGGTATAGGTAAATACATAAGAAGGGATCGCAAGAGGTGCCACCGCCGGAATTATCAGCCAGGTCTTAAAGGGAAGATTTAAAAAATATAAGCCAGCTGCAGTAAGTACTCCAAAGAATGCAGTAAATAAGATAACCAACAGAACTAGCAGTGCAGTAGTAGCAATTACCTCAAAAGTTTTGGCTCGAAGCAGTAAATCAATTATTTGCGCCCCTGGTTTTTCGCCTGCACGCATAAGTAGATAGATAAGTGGAATTAGCGAGAGTGCAACTACCAAGCTGGCTGCAAAGCCAACTATGGCACCCCATGCCTTACCTTGTCGCTGATATAGACCAAGTGAGGTGGGGATATTTTTAGATAGTTGAGTTGTTATAGCAGCCCTACCTCAATTAATAATTCCTGAGTTGCCTTAATGTTTCTTAAGCTTCCTAGATCAATGCTAGGTGCTCCAATCTGAGCTAAGGTTGGCAAATCCTTGGCAGGTGAAACTGTTTCAATTAATGAGTATTCATGTGTTTGATCAACAAACTTAGCCTGTGAGGTAGGTGAGGTAAGAAAATCAACTAAATCAGAGGCTGCTTTCTTTTTCTCACTGGAGTTTAATACTCCAATACCTGACACATTGATTAGATTTCCTAAATCACCAACTTGAAAGTAGCCATTTACTGCATTAATTTCCCGGCCTAAAGCTTCGGCAACCTCCCAGGTATAGTAATGATTAACTAAACCAATTGAGATTTCACCCTTATCGATTGCCTCAACAATTACAGAATTCTTTGGATAAATCTTTACACCGTTATTTTTTAATCCTTGTAGCCAAGTTTTTGCAAACTCCCTTCCCTTATTATCGATTACGGCAGTTAGAAAGGCCTGGAAGGATGCATTAGTTGGGGCAATTCCGATTTGATTTTTGTATATTGGTTTGGTCAAATCTGAAATACTCTGCGGCAGTACTGATACTTTTTTTGGATCGTAAGCAAAGACTCTAACTCGAGCTGTTACACCTATCCATTGGCGATCTGCTTGACTAAATTTGGCTGGAATCTGCTGAGCCACATCTGAATTAATTGGAGAAAACAAACCTTGGGCTGCTACCGCACCAAGGGAACCTGCATCTTGGGCTAAAAAAAGATCTGCAGGTGAGTTGCTCCCCTCCTCTAAAATCTGCGCTGCCAGCTCTGCTGAGTCGCCATATCTAACATTTAATTTGATCCCAGTTTTTTCGGTAAATGAGTTGAAAAATGGGGAGATAAAGTTCTCAGATCTGCCTGAGTAGATGGTCAACTCCTCAGCCTGGTCACCTTGTGAGGAACAAGCTGTAGTTAACAGAATTGATAAGGCAGAAAGCAGGGCAAACGCCGATATTTTTTTCACAAGATTAAGGTTATTGCCTTGCGCCTATTTACGCAACATTTATGTTGCGTAATTGATCACACCAGATTAAGCCCCTACTTACTCACCTCTGCTGCTGCCAATTGGCCACAAGCCCCATCAATCTCACGCCCCCTGGTATCTCGCACAGTAACGGGAACACCATAACCCTCCAAGATTTCCACAAAGGCGCGTTCATCATCAGGCCGAGATGCCGTCCACTTTGATCCCGGTGTTGGATTTAGCGGAATCAAATTAACATGGGCATTTTTATTTTTAAGCAATCTTCCTAGTAAATCAGCTCGCCATGCTTGATCATTTATATCTCTGATTAATGCATACTCAATTGAGTATCTTCTGCCAGTCTTTGCCTCATACTTATCGGCAGCTTGCAATACCTCTTTAACTTTCCATCTTTGGTTAATTGGAACCAAGGTATCTCGCAACTCATCATCTGGTGTATGCAGGGAAATCGCAAGTGTTACTGGAATATCCTCCTCAATTAATTTCTCAATCCCACTAACCAAGCCAACTGTTGAAAGCGTTACCGATCTTGCCCCAATACCCAAGCCATCTGGCTGTGGTGAGGTTATATTTCTAATCGATTGCATCACCGCTTTGTAATTTGCCATGGGTTCACCCATGCCCATAAAGACCACATTTGATAATCGGGTGGGACCACCTGGTAACTCACCTAAATCACAAGCTCTAGCTGCCATTACCACCTGTGCTGTAATCTCACCAGCGGTTAGATTTCTAGTTAAACCTGCCTGCCCAGTTGCGCAAAATGGACATTGCATCCCGCAACCTGCTTGGGATGAAATACAAACAGTTGTGCGATCTGTATAACTCATCAAAACTGATTCAACCAATACGCCATCATGTAAGCGCCAAAGATCTTTTCTTGTTCGACCGCCATCACAGGTAACTGAGCGAACTAAGGTAAGTAATTTGGGAAGAAATGCCTCTCCAATTGTTGTGCGAAGCTCCTTTGGAATATCGGTAAAGCTCTCAACATCATCATTGTGGTGGGTAAAAAAATGAACCGCTAACTGATTTGCCCGAAAGGCAGGTAAGCCCAACTCAACTGCCCGCGCTTTTCGCTCTGCAAGATTTAAATCTGCCAGATGGATAGGTGTCTTCTTTTTAACTGGCGGTGCTTCAAATACTAAATCAGCCATTTATAAGTACCGATTGATTAACTCAATGGCAAACCAAACTGCAGGTGCGGTAAAGAGAGCAGAATCTAATCGGTCCATGATTCCGCCATGGCCAGGTAGCAAATTAGACATATCTTTTATAGCTAAATCTCGCTTAATAGCAGATTCAATCAAATCACCACAGGTAGCGGTAACAACTGTCATTACGCCAATCAAAGCACCGACATACCAGGCGGTTTCAAAGAGGTAGTGAAAGATCGCAGCCCCACCAATTACCGCCGCAATCGCTCCGCCAATAAGTCCTTCCCAACTCTTCTTTGGGCTAATGCTTGGCGCAATTTTGTGTTTACCAATTAACACACCAGATATATAAGCAAATGTGTCATTACAGGCAATTAATGCCACTAGAGCAAAGATTCGCGTGGCACCATCTGGATGATTTGCCAGCAATAAAATAAAACCACCTAGGACTGCTAGGTAGAAGGTGATAAAAACTGCAGAGGTTGATCGTTTAATAAAATCTTTTTGGGATATAACCAGCAGGGTAAACATTAAAATTGGAATCATAAGTCCAGCAGAAACTGCCAATCCTTGGGTATTTCCATTCCAAGTTGCGACTAACAAAACTGTGGCAGCAATCATCAAAACATAATCAGGTAGATCAATCCCGCCTTTGCCATAGGCAGCGGTAATCTCTCGAATCCCGATCATTATTACAATCCAAATAAAACCGAAAAACAGTAGCGGTGCAGTATTTATGGTGCCAAATATCAATCCTAAAAGCAGAAGTGAGACTGCAATTGATGGAAGTAGTTTGCGACCTGCTTTTTTGTTTATCGCATCATTGATTGCGTGCAGGTCTGCCATCATTAAACCTCTAGCAACTCAGCTTCTTTATGCTTTAACAACTCATCAATTTTGGCAGTGTGCTCACCAGTAATCTTCTCTAACTCTTTTTCGGCTCTGGCTAAATCATCTTTGCCAACTTTTCCATCTTTTTCTAACTTCTCCATCGCCTCTTTGGCACTTCGCCTAATTGCACGGATAGAAACCTTTGAGTCCTCCGCTTTGCCCTTAGCAACTTTTATAAACTCTTTGCGTCGCTCCTCTGTTAACTGTGGAAAGTTAACTCGAATTACAGTGCCATCAGAGCCTGGATTAACACCTAGATCTGAATCTCTTATTGCTTTTTCAATTGCAGCCATTGCACCCTTGTCATAAGGAGTAATCAGTGCAAGACGTGCCTCTGGGACTTGAACTGTGGCAAGTTGAGAAAGAGGGGTGCCTGTTCCATAGTAATCAACCATTAACTTGGCAAACATTGCTGGGTGGGCCCGGCCAGTTCGAATGGTGGCAAAATCCTCTTTTGCAACATCAATTGCCTTATTCATCTTGGTATTGCACTCAGCTAATGAGCTGTTTAAATCTGACATATTCCCAACTCCTTTAATTAATCCAACTCTACTAGCAAATTACAATTGATTAGAAATAAGGCTTAAGAAACTAGTGTTCCAACACTTTCGCCAGAGACCGCCCGCTTGATATTGCCCTTATTTTTCAAATCAAAGATCACAATTGGCAGTTTATTCTCACGGCAAAGCGCAAAGGCGGCTGCATCTGCCACTGCTAGTGATTTACTTAAAACCTCATCATAGGAGATCGCTTCATACTTAGTTGCACTCTTATCCTTGCGTGGATCTGCTGAATAAACTCCATCCACACCACTTTTTGCAAGTAGTAGTGCATCAACACCAATTTCAAGTGCCCGCTGGGCGGCAACAGTATCGGTAGTAAAAAATGGCATACCAGCACCTGCGCCAAAAATTACAACTCTTCCCTTTTCTAAATGTCTAATTGCTCGACGTGGCACATAAGGCTCAGCTACCTGACCCATTGTTATTGCAGTTTGTACTCGGGTCTCAATGCCCTCTTTTTCTAGGAAATCTTGTAGAGCTAGGCAATTCATTACTGTGCCAAGCATTCCCATGTAATCAGCACGTGCTCTATCCATGCCTCGCTGTTGTAGTTCAGCACCTCTAAAGTAATTTCCACCGCCAACTACGATGGCGATTTCTGTTTTTCCTCTAACAACCTCGGCAATTTGATTTGCTACATCATGGACTACATCAGGATCAACACCGATGCCTTTTTCGCCACCAAATACCTCACCAGATAATTTAAGGAGCACTCGTTTATAACCCTTACGTGGCATGAGCGCTCCTTTAATTAATTAGTAATCGCTAGTTTACTGACCTACGCGGAATCTATTGAAGGCTGACACGGCGGTCTTTGCCTCATCCAGAATTTGTTGCACTGTCTTTTTAGCATCCTTTGCAAATGCCTGCTCAAGTAGTGAGACCTCTTTTACAAACCCTGTCACCCGACCTTCCACAATCTTGGCGATTGCACCTTCAGGCTTTCCTTCAGCCCGTGCTGCCTCTTCTGCCAATCTACGCTCTTTGGCAATATCATCTGCTGGCACATGCTCTCGGCTAACAAATTGTGGCGCAAAGGCAGCAATATGTTGAGCAATATCCTTACCAACACTTTCAGCTGCACTCTTTAGCTGAACCAAGACGCCTACCTGTGGTGGTAAATCAGGAGATGTTTTGTGTAGGTAAAGTGAGACTGGTGAACCAGTTAAAACACTAATCCGCTTAATCTCAATCTTCTCCCCCAACATCGCATTACCTTCATCAATTACCTCTTGCACAGTTTTACCTGATGCAAGCTTTGAGGATAAGAACTTATCTAACTCACCAATTTTTGATGATGCTAGATGATTTAACAACTCATCAGCTAAAGCTTGAAACTTATCTCCCTTTGCAACGAAATCAGTTTCACAATTTAGTTCAAGCATTACGCCAAGATCACCCTCTGCCTTTGCAGTGACTAATCCATTTGAGGTTGCCCGGCCTTCTCGCTTAGTGACACCCTTTAACCCTTTGACGCGAATGATCTCTACCGCTTTCTGGTAATCACCATCTGCCTCATCTAATGCTTTTTTGCAATCAAGCATTCCGGCAGCGGTCTGCTCCCGTAATCTCTTAACATCCTCTGCTGTGTATGCCAACTTATGCACCTTTGTTGTCAGTTGGCTCTTTGATTAGATCTTTCTCCCAATCAGCAAGAGGTTGTTCGGCAGTTTTTTCGGCGGCAGCGGCTGCTTCAGCAGCTGCCTTATCAGCAATCTTTGCCGCATTTGCTGATCTGATTTGAAG
>JACCED011472401.1_pt1 | contig 20757 bp, 22 predicted proteins | sample 7455021 | NCBI WGS metagenome assembly JACCED01 (sample SAMN15323456, study PRJNA562643) | freshwater metagenome | isolation source: river surface water | place: USA:Blue River Watershed | collected 2017-08-19
AATGCTGTTTCTATATTTGAATAATTTTTAATTTCAACATCTTCTATTTGAATAATAATATCACCTGCTAAAAATCCAGATCTTTCAGCTTTTGATTTTGGTTCTACATCTGTAATTAAAATTCCCATGCTCTCAAGTGGTAATCTATATTTTTTTATAATCTCAGCATTTATTGGACTTACTTTTAATCCATTTAAAATTGTATGGTCACTATCTGGTTGAACTCCTGAAATTATTGATCTATCAGCCAAAACTATCTCTACAACTATATCTTTTTTATCTCTTTCAATTTGAAGCGTAACCTTTTCATTTGGTTTAAAAGATGCAATTGCATTTTGTAAACTATTTCTATCTTTAGTCTCTTTACCGTTTATTGCGTAAACTAAATCTCCTCTTTTTAGACCATATTTTGCTGCTGGAGTGTCATTTGAAATATCTAAAATTATAGCTCCCTCTTTTCTTTTATAAACTTGTTGACTATCTTTGTCTAAATCAACAATTACAACACCCAAATACCCTCTTATAACTTTTCCATCACTTACAAGTTTACCAACAACATCTTTTACCATTTCAACAGGAATTGCAAATCCAATACCATCATTTCCACCACTTTTTGATAAAATTGCTGTATTTATTCCAATTAGTGCACCTCTACTATCAACCAAAGCTCCACCACTATTTCCAGGATTTATTGAAGCATCTGTTTGAATATAATTTTCATATCTATTAATACCTACTCTATTTTTATTTAGTGCAGAGATAATTCCCATAGTTACAGTATTTCCAACTCCAAAAGGGTTTCCAATAGCAAAAGTAACATCACCAACCAATAAAGAACTAGAATCACCTAATTTAATAGGTACTAAAGGCTTATTTATATCAATTTTTACAACAGCAAGATCACTATCACTATCTTTTCCAATTAGTTTAGCACTATATTCAGTTGGATCATCACCTATAGTTACATTTATCTCTTCAGCATTTTCAATAACATGATTATTTGTTACAATATATCCATCTTTTGTTACTATAACTCCAGAACCCAAAGATCTTTGAACTCTATTTTGTTTAAATTGATTTGAAAACTCTTCACCAAAGAACTTTTTGAAAAATGGGTCATCAAACATCTGTAAAGGTAAAGTATCAACATTCGGATTTACACTTCTTTTTGCAGAAATGTTTACAATAGAACTAACAGAAGATTTTATACTATTACCAAAAGATAAAATTTGATTTGGCTGATTTGGATTAACTCTTTGAGGATTTTTTTCCATCTCTTCAAATTCAATATTTTTTGCAAGCAAAGAGCTAGCCAATAGTATAGTTGTAAAGAAAAGTTTTTTGTTCACTTTTAAATCCTTAATCATTAAAATTTATATTTAGTAATTTAGCCTATCATTGTAAACTATTTTACAATGATAGGTTAATCAAGAGTAAATTTCATAACCTAAAGATTATAAATCTGTTTTTAATACAGCTCCACTACTTGCATTTGTAACTAAAGCTCTATATTGACCAAGCCAAGATGATTTTATAGGTTTTTTTACTGGTTTAAAATCTGCTTTTCTACATGCTATTTCATCATCACTTAAATCAACGCTTAAAATATATTTATCAACATCAATATTTATAATATCTCCATCTTGTAATAAACCAATCATTCCACCTTCAGCTGCTTCTGGGCTAACGTGTCCAATACTAGCACCTCTTGTTGCTCCACTAAATCTTCCATCTGTAATAAGTGCAACTTTATCGCCAAGTCCCATTCCCATAATTAAACTTGTAGGTGCAAGCATCTCTTGCATTCCAGGACCACCTTTTGGACCTTCATATCTAATTACTACAACATCGCCAGCTTTTACTTTTCCGCCAACTATTCCTTTTATAGCTTCAGCTTGTCCATCAAAACAAACAGCTTTTCCACTCATAGCTCTAGCTCCTGTAATTCCAGCAGTTTTTATAACTGCTCCTTGCTGTGCTAGATTTCCATAAAGAATAGCTAATCCACCAACTTCAGAGTAAGGGTTATCTATAGTGTGAATAATAGTAGTATCAAGAATTTTTGAATCTTTTATTCTCTCTTTTAAAGTTTCACCTGTAACTGTAAGATTATCTAAAAGAATATCATCTCCTCTTTTACTCATTTCATGCATAACAGCACTTACTCCACCAGCTTTATTTATATCTTCCATATGAACAGTCGTTAAAGATGGTGATATTTTTGCAATATGTGAAACTCTTTTTGATATAGCATTTATATCTTCAAGGTTAAAATCTACTCCAGCCTCTTTTGCAATTGCCAACATATGTAAAACAGTGTTTGAACTTCCACCCATTGCCATATCAACAGCAAAAGCATTTCTTACAGCTTTTTCATTTAAAATATTTTTTAATCTAAACTTCTCGCTATTTGTTTTATCAAGAGCTAATTCACAAACCCTTTTAGCAGCTTTTCTATATAACTCTTCTCTCTCTTTTGTAAGTGCTAAAATTGTTCCATTTCCAGGCAATGCAATTCCCATTGCTTCCATAAGAGTATTCATAGAGTTCGCTGTAAACATTCCAGAACAACTTCCTCCACCTGGACATGCATTACACTCAATATCTTTTAACTCTTCTTCACTGATTTCTCCAGCTTCAAACTTTCCAACAGCTTCAAAAGCAGTTGCCAAATCTATTGGTGTACCATCTTTTTTATAACCTTTTTGCATAGCTCCACCACTTACAAAAACAGTTGGAACATTTACTCTTAAAGCACCCATTATCATACCAGGAACTATTTTGTCACAATTTGGAATTGCTATCATTGCATCAAGTTTATGAGCATTCATAACAGTTTCAATAGAGTTTGCAATTAATTCTCTACTTGGTAGTGAAAAAAGCATACCATCATGCCCCATAGCAATTCCATCATCAACTCCAATAGTGTTGAATTCAAAAGGTACACAACCATTTTTTCTAATTTCATCTTTTATGATTTTTGAAACTTTATCTAAGAAAAAGTGTCCTGGAATAATCTCTATAAAAGAGTTTGCAACTCCAATAAATGGTTTATTAAAATCCTCATCTTTAAGACCTGTTGCTCTCAAAAGAGATCTATGTGGTGCTCTTGAATAACCTTTTTTTACTTCATCACTTCTCAATTTCAATCCTTTTAAACTTGTAAAAATAAATATTAGTGATTATACAAATATTCATTTTCAATCTCTATTAAATGGCATAAAAATTAAAATTTTTAAATTTTTTTAAAAAACTCTTGACAAATAAAAAAAAAGCTACTATAATTCCAGTCCAATTTAAGTGAAAGCTTAAAAAGGTTCTTAAATTTTGTGCGAGTGTGGCGGAATAGGTAGACGCGCGGGACTTAAAATCCCGTTCCGGTTTCGGAGTGTGAGTTCGATTCTCACCATTCGCACCATTAAGTTGTAGAGGATTGACAGAGTTGGTCGATTGTACCGGTTTTGAAAACCGGCGAGGTGAAAGCCTCCGAGGGTTCGAATCCCTTGTCCTCTGCCACTCTTTTTTATAAAAGTAAATACACAAAAATATCATAATTTTTTTGGAGCTATAGCAAAGCTGGTAATGCCTCGGATTGCAAATCCGACATGCGTTGGTTCGAGTCCGACTAGCTCCTCCATTTCAAATTTCCACATATCATACTTTATATATTGTTAGTAAATTTTCCAAAAAAATTAATTTATTACACAATTATTTCACAAATGTTTTGATATGATTCCGCAATTTGTTTTTATAAACAAAAAATTACATAAAAAGGTTTAAAATGAAAAAAATATTATTATCATTAGCAGCAGCATCTTTATTATTTGTAGGTTGTACAGAAGATAAAAAACCAGCTGAGACAAAAGTTGAAGCTCCTAAAACTGAAACTGTAGCACCAGTTCAAGAGAAAAAAGAAGAAGTAGCTGCTCCAAAAGAAGAGACAAAAGAAACAGTAGCTAATACTGAAGAAAAAGAAGTAAAAGCTACAGAAGAAGATAAAAAAGAAGAAGCTGAAACAACAAAAGAAGAATCAAAAGAAACAGCAACTGAAGCTGACAAAAAATAATTATAAAAATATAAATCCGTGTAAAATCACGGATTTATAAAAAAACTCCATTTACTACATAATATTTTAAAACAAAAAAAGTTACCAAAAAAACAAAAATAGTTGTAAATAATAAAGATAGTTTATAAAACTTATAAATATCTAAACTATTATTTCTATAAAAAACTACCGAACAAATTGAGAAAAAAAGTCCTAAAAAAAGTGCCGACCATATAAAATATCCTATAAAATAATACTCAGATTGAAGCATACAAAATGGACATTGATGTGTTGGAAGTTCATATATATAAGTTGAAAAAAAGTATGTTACTGCAAAATAAGATATATAAACAAATAGTATATTAAAAAAAAGAAGCAAAATAGATTTTTTTTGAATATTCAAAATAACAATCAAAACAAAAAGTATATAAAATATAAGTATCAAGCTTGAATTAACCAATCCAAAAGGTATTTTACTAGAGATACTACTTGTTTCAAATATAACAGAACAGCACTCAACTGCTTCATTTAATGGAATATTTGACAAAAATTTAAAATCTAAAATATACTCAAAAGTAAGACAAATGAATATAAAAATAAAAAGTAGTAATTTTATTTTTGTATATTTATAATCTTTTCTTTTCAAATCTAAAGAGTTCAAGACAAACCAAATACCAATAAAAAATAGATTTGTAAGCTTTAAAAAAAGTGATATTTCACCATATTCTAAAGAAAAAATACCAGCAGCACACATAGCACCTACTACAAAATGTGATAAATTATCAATAGAAAATATAAAATAAAAAAAGAGTAGAATTTTTATAAAAAGTGAAAAACTGATGATTAAAATCACTAAATATGATCTTTTTTCAAGTTTATACTGTAAAGCTGTACTTTTTTTGAAATCCCAATCTCTTAAAATAGTTATTGAATATATAAAAGATATTAGTAAAAGTGTATAAATAGTAGTTTGTAAAAATAGGAAAATTAATATCTCATTTGATAAAAAAATACTACTCAACTAAAACTCCATTTTTTAACTCAAAAACCTTATCTATAAAATCTAACTCAAAAAATAGTGGGTCATGAGTTGCTACAACTATAGTTTTTCCACTTTCTTTTAACTCTTTTAGAGTTTTTACAAAATTCATAGAGTTTTCATAATCAAGAGAAGATGTTGGTTCATCACATAAAATTGTATTAGCATTGTTTATCAATGCTCTTGCTATTGCACATCTTTGTTTTTCTCCACCAGAAAGATTTGAAACTATCTCATCTTTTTTATGTAAAATATTTGATAAAGTTAATATTTCTTCAACTTTTTTATCAATATCTTTTTGTGAAAATCCTAAAGGAATAAGAGGAAGACTAACATTTACAAAAACAGTTAAATCTTCAAAAAGATTAAAAGATTGGAATATGTAACCAATATTTTTTGCTCTAAAATTACTAGCATGAATATCTGGATATTTTGACACAGGTTCTTTGTCAAAAAGAATTTCACCAAAGCTAGGTTTTGAAATAGTAGAAAGTATAGATAGAAGTGTTGATTTTCCACTTCCACTTACACCTTTAAATATAACAAATGAGCCTTTTTTTATCTCAAAATTTATATTTTTTAGTGCATAAAACTCTTTTTTGCTTCCTTCAAAATATATTTTACTTATATTTTTTGCTACTATCATCTTAAACTTTCATATGGATTTATTGCTGATATTTTCCAAACAGGAATTAAAACTGAACTTAAAAACAGAACCATAAAAAATAAGAAAAGTGTTACAAAAGTAGAAAACTCAATATATGGATAGATTATAAAATCATTTTTTATATTTGAAAAATCTATAAATATATTTTTTAATATTGGAGCATTTAAAATAAATACAAAAAAATATGCCAATAAGACTCCAAAAAGGTAAGATACAAAAGCTACAACAAAGTTTTCACTCATTTTTATTTTTATAATATCTCGAACGCTATATCCAATCGCTTTAAAAATAGCTATCTGTTTTCTCTCATTTATACTTACTTGAGAGTATCTTTGATATAAAATCATTATAAATGCAAATAAAACAACTAAATAAAGTATTAAAAAAACTCCGCCTTTATAGTTAAATATTGTCTCATATTTTTTTAAGATATCTTCTTTTTGAATAATATTTAAGTCTAAATCTAATCTTTGAAGTTTTTGTTTTATATTTGCTCTTTCAAGCTCATTTGGAACATCAAAAGCAATATTTGTTGAAAAATCTCTGTTTATACCCAAAATATCTCTTGCAAGATTTATATCTAAAATAATAATATCGCTTGATATAATATTTGACTCTTTTTCTAAAACTTTTGCAATTTTTACTTTTTTTATCTCTTTATTTGGAAGAAAAAAATCATAATAATTTGTATATTTGTATTTTTTTAATAAATTATCTACTTCAAAACCTACAATCATCTCATCTTTTGATATATTTTGAAGTCCCAAATTTTTTAGCTCTTTATTTAGATTTGAAAAATCAACTCCAATAATAGTAAAATAAACATCTTCACTCAAAAATTTATATCTTCCATAAACTCTCTTTGTGATATTTTTAACTCCATAAATATTTTTTAGTCTATCTTCAAGTTGATTTTCTATATCAAAAATTCTTCCACCAAACTCTTTTTGGATTATAAAATCATTATGACTTTCTAATGTTTTTAAAATCTCATTTTGTAAAGATGATTTTATAAAAATAACTGTTGATAATAAAAATATTGTTAAAGTTGCTAAGATAAAAATAGATATATATTTTGTTTTTTGTTTATGAAGTAACAGAAAAATAAGATTTATAAAAACGCTACTCTTCATAAACAAATCCAAAATTAGTTACTTTTGGGTTCAAATAAATTACATTATTAAAACTATTTCCATAATCTTTAAATCTATAGTCCTTGTTTGAGTATGCAAGATTTGATAATTTAGTAATATCTAAAATATCATAATTTCTACTATTTTTAAAAATAGTATTTGAATATAAGAATAAAAAAAAGAAAATAAATGATAATAAAAATATAGTTATCAAATAAACTTTGCTTAGTGTTGTAATGCCCTACTCCTCGTACTGATGAAATATTCTACCAATTTTAAGTTAAATATCTGTTAATAATAGATATAATTGCGATTTTACACAGGAGAGGATAATGGCAAATAAAAGTCAAATTGATGAATTAAAGGCGATATTACTTGAAAGAAGAGAGACAATTTTAAGTAATGTTAGAAATAGCAGAGAGAGTATTGACCAACTAAAAGATCAAGATTTAAACGATGATTTAGATTATGCTGATTTTGTTAGTGACTCATTTAAAGAGGGAATGATTGCAAATCATCAACTAGATGAGTTAAATCAAATTGAAGAAGCTTTAAAAAAAATAAAAGCTTCAACTTATGGAATTTGTGATATGTGCGGAGTAAATATTCCAATTGGAAGATTAAAAGCAAAACCTTTTGCAAAGTTTTGTACAGAGTGCAGAACAGTTTATGAACAAGAACAACAAAAAAGAGTTGCGTATTGATAAAAAGAGTTTATCCAGCAAATGATAAAGTTCTAAATTTCAAATTTGTCCAAAACGATGTTGATTTTATAGTTGAAGAACAACCTATAAAATTCTCATCGTACGGGAACTTCTTAATTTTAAAAATCAAAAAACAAAATTGTGATACTTGGGAGTTAATAGATAGATTATCAAAATTCTTAGGTGTTTATTCAAGTGATATTGGATATGCTGGACTCAAAGATAAACGAGCAACTACAATTCAATACATATCTATTCCAAAAAAATATCAAAAAGAGATAAAAAATTTTAAATCAAAAAAAATAGAGATACTTGATACTTTTTTACACAATAAAAAACTAAATATTGGTGATTTAAAAGGAAATAGATTTAAAATAAATCTTCATGAGTTAGAGTTAGAAGAACTTTTTCATATTGAAAAACTTCTAAAATTTGTATCCAAAAATGGTTTTCCAAACTATTTTGGTTATCAAAGATTTGGAAAAGATGTAAAAGAGAATTTAGAAAAAGCAAAAGATTTACTATTTGGTGATGCAATAATAAAAGATAGAAAAGTAGCAAAAATGCTTCTTAGTGCCTATCAAAGCACTTTTTTCAATGCTTGGCTGGTTGAAAGATTAAAACTTGATAATAGCGGTTTTAAACTTCTAGATGGAGATATTTTTTATGATATAAAAAATGAAAAACTTTTTACTCCAAAATCTATAAATGAAAAAATTATAGAAGACTTCAAAGGAAAACTAATAACTCCAACTGGTTTACTTCCAGGAAGAGATGTTTTTAAAGCGAAAGATGATGCTTTAAAAATTGAACAAAAATATGATGATAGTCAAATAACTGAAAAAGGTTATAGAAGAGAAGCTATTGTATTTCCAGAGATTTTATCTTCTAAATATGATAAATTAAATAAATCTTGTAGTTTAGATTTTATTTTGCCAAAAGGTTCATATGCAACAGTTTTGATTGAGCTTTTGGCAAATAGAAACTTTGGCTGAAACATAAGGCTTAAAGAGAGTTTTTTTAGTAATAGAATAGTGGATTTATCCACTATTCTTTTATGGAAGAGTTATGTAATCTGAATCAAAATAGATTTTATTATCTACTGCTATTAATCTTTTTTCATTATCAAAACTAAACTCATATATAGTGTCAGTTTTAAAATCATCACTTATATTTATTAAAAATCCTTGAGACTCAACAGCATATAAACTACTTCCATATGCTAAAGCATGGAATTTTGCATATTTATATTTTCTTTTTGCAACCTCTTCTAAATTTGGAGTCAGTTTTATAATATGACCATCAACAGTTGCAATATAAATATATCCATCTTTTACAATTAAATCTCTAATATCATAATCTTTACTAATAACATCTCTAGCTGATATAGATACAATTTTATTTGGATTAGCAACAATCAAACTCTCACTTTTTTTCTCAACTTCAAGGCTTATAATATTTTTGAATTCACTATCAGTTTCAACAGATATATTTCTTACAACTTCATTTGTAGCAGATGATAAAATAAGAACTTTACCATTTAAGCTTGGAAACAAAATTAAATTCCCCATAAATAAAGGATTTGAAATTCTCGTATCATTTGCTAAAGATAGTGGTAAATACTCTTTAAAAAGAGTTTTATCTGTATTTACATCTATTAGCTCCATACTATTATTAGAGTATATAAGTGCTAATTTTTCATCTTTTCTTGCAGCTGCCACAACTACATCTTTAACAGTTCTCTCTCTTTCTCCAATTAATATTTTATCAACATAATTTGTTGCTATAACTTTTCCATCATCCGTAAAATTTAAAAACTCAAATCCATCTGGAAGTTTAAAGCTAGAAATTCCTTGTTTCGTAATAACTTCATTATCTTCTAAAGTTGCACCTACTCTATTCATAGATTTTATTGAAGATGACATAGACTTCTTGTTTAGCTCAATATTACTACTTGTCTCTTCTGGTTCATAATATTTTTTACCAGAACAAGCTGTAAAAAGTGCAATTGCAACAATTGACAATAGTATAGATTTCATTTTTTATTCCTTATTTTGTAACTAAATAGTGTTTTAAAAGTGTTGCTAGTTCAAAAGCTCTTGAATCTTGAGATATTTTACCCAAAATTTCTCTTGCTTCAGCATATTTTTGATTATTAACTAGTATTAAAGCTTGATTAAAAATAGCATAATCTTTAAGTAAAAAATCTGCTTTTTTTGAAACTGCATCTAAATCTGATTGATTAGAATTTAAAAGTGCAACTTGGAAATCTAGTAACTCTTTTAAATATTTAAGATTAATATCTGCATTTTTAAACTCATTTTTAGCATCTAAATACAAAGCTATCTCGTATAAATCTCTATTTTTCTCTTTTAGTTCATCTAAAGAGTTTTGATTTCCATTTTCAAGGAAACTACTTAGAGCAATATTCGCTTCATAAAGATTTTTTTCATCCAATTTAGTTTTTACTAAAAATGCTATTGAACCAACTATTACAGTAATAATTAATACAACTATTAATTTTTTATATTTTTTAAAAAATCTCTCAGTTTTTACAAAACTTTCAAGGAATTTCTCTTCACTACTTAACTCATTTTTGATGTAGTTTACATCATCTTTTATACTCATATACCTAGCCTTTTTAAAAAGTAGTTGATATATTACAAAATTTTTCATAAAATATTACTTTTATAAACTTTTTTGTATAATTTTAGCCTATAAATTTAAAAGGTTATCGCAAAATGAATAAACTATTAATAGCAACATCTATTGCATTTGTATTATCTCAAAATATATTTGCAAAAGAAGCGCCTGTTGAAAACGAACAAACAAGATTTGAATCTTTATCGAAACTAACAAAAGTTATTGGAACTGTTGAAAAGTACTATGTTGATGATATTAAACTTCAAGAGATTGTTGACAAAGCACTAAAAGGTTTAATGCAAGAATTAGATGCCCATTCAAGCTATTTGGACAAAAAAGCTAGTAAAGAGATGAGTATTGCAACATCTGGAGAATTTGGTGGGCTTGGTATTACTGTTGGTATGAGAGATGGTGCATTAACAGTAATATCACCAATAGATGATACTCCTGCATTTAAAGCTGGTGTAAAATCTGGTGATATAATTTTAAAAATAAATGAGACTTCAACTATAGGAATAACTTTAGACGAAGCTGTAAACATGATGAGAGGTGAGCCTAAATCAGATATTAAATTAACAATTGTTAGAAAAGGTGATAATAAACCTCTTGAAATTGCTATGAAAAGAGATATTATAAAAGTTCAATCTGTTTTTGCAAAAAAAATAGAGGGAGAAAATCTTTTATATCTTAGAATATCAAGCTTTGACACAAAAGTTACAAATGATTTAGAAAAAGCTATAAAAGAGAATAAAGATGTAAAAGGTATAGTTCTTGATTTAAGAAATAATCCTGGTGGTCTTTTAAATCAAGCAATTGGTGTTGTTGACCTATTTGTAAAAAATGGAGTTATTGTTTCACAAAAAGGAAGAGATGCTTCTGATGAAGAAAAATTTGAAGCAAGTAAATTTGGAACAAAAACAGATTTACCTTTAGTTGTTCTTGTAAATGAAGGTTCTGCTTCAGCTTCTGAAATTGTAAGTGGTGCTTTACAAGATCACAAAAGAGCTATTTTGGTAGGTGAAAAAACTTTTGGAAAGGGTTCGGTTCAAGCTGTACTTCCAATAGATAATGAAAAAACTGAAAATATCAAGTTAACTATTGCAAAATACTATTTACCAAGCGGAAGAACAATCCAAGCAGAGGGTGTAACTCCTGATATTATTGCAAGTGCTGGAAAAGTTGTTCAAAGTGAGGAAAATGGCTTAAAAATAAAAGAGGCTGACCTTAAAAAACATCTTGAGGGTGAGCTTAATAAAGTTGATGATAAGTTAAAAGCTGAAGAGAAAGCTGTAAAAGATGAAACTAAAAAAATCATTTCAAAAGATGATTTACAAAATGACAATCAATTAAATACATCTTTAGCAGTTTTAAAAAGCTTAATTATAATGAATAAATAATTTAGGAAGTTTTATGAATATTGAAAAAATTAAATCTTTAAATCTTTGGCCAGAGAATAAGAAAATAACTACACAAAAAGGTTTTGATGAGTTAGAAAATATTGGCTACAATCTTTTTTATATAGGGAAAAATGCTGATTTATATAGCTGTCCAGGTGATGAGGCAAAAGTTTTACTTGTAAGAAGTGATAGAACATCTGTTTTTGATATTCCTTTAAATTTTGAAATTAAAGGAAAAGGAATTATACAAACAGAAATTTCAAATTTTGGAGCAAAATTTGCTGCAAACAGTGGTATAAGAACTGCAATTTTAGATGAAAAAATATCTTCTGATATCTCTGTTGCTTCTAGATGTCAACTTATGAAACTGTGCAAAGCTCTTGAAGCAAATATTGATGGAGAAGTAGTACAGTTTGAACTAATTTTTAGAAATTACTTAACTGGTTCTTTATTTCAAGCTTTACAAGATGGTAAAGATCCATATGGATTAGATTTACCTTCAAATTTAAAAGAGTGGCATAAATTTGAAACTCCACTTTTTACACCAACAACAAAAGGCTTAAAAGACGAGCCTTTAAACTCTAAAAAAGTAAGAGATACTTTTCCTGAAATTATCTCTAGTTTAGAAAAGCTTTTTAAAGATTTTACAACTTTTGCAGAAGATAGAGGAATAGTTGTAGTTGATACAAAGTTCGAAATCTTTATTGATGAAGATGGAAAATGGGTTTTAGGTGATGAAGTTTTAACTCCAGAGAGTTCAAGATTCATAGCTTTAGAAGATTTTAAAAACAGTAACTTTATCTCAATGGATAAACAAATTTTAAGAGATTTTGGTAAAAAAGAGAACTGGAAAGAGCAATCAAAATCTTTGAAATCTGGAGAGAAATTAGAAGTTGTTGTTCCAAAAGAGATAGAAGATAAAATCCTAAATGGATATAAAACAATTTTAGAAAGACTAAGCAAATAAATCTTTAGATATAATTTGCAAAAAATTTTAGAGGAAAAATGATGAAAGCAATAGTAAATGTAGGATTAAAAAAAGGTGTTTTAGATGATCAAGGTAAAGCAATTAACCATGCTTTAGGAACTTTGGGATTTAAAGATTTAATTTCTGATGTAAGAGTTGGAAAACAGATTATTATAGAGTTAAACTCAAATGATAAAGAAAAAGCAAAAGAAGAAGTTACAAAAATGTGTGAAAAGCTTTTAGCAAATACTGTAATTGAAGATTACACAATAGAAATAGTTGGTTAATTATGAAAGTAGCAGTTCTACAATTTTCAGGAACAAACTGTGAATTTGATGCAAAATATGCATTTACTAAACTTGGTTGCGATGTAGAAGTTATTTGGCACAAAGATACAAAACTTCCAGAAAATACTGATTTAGTAGTTGTTCCAGGTGGGTTCTCTTATGGTGACTACTTAAGAAGTGGAGCAATTGCTAGATTTGCAAATATCATGGAAGATGTTAAAAAATTTGCTTCAAATGGTGGAAAAGTTCTAGGTATTTGTAATGGTTTTCAAATTCTTTTAGAAGCTGGTTTACTTCCAGGTGCAATGAAAAGAAATGATACTTTACACTTTATATCAAAATATCATCACTTAAAAGTTATTGATAATAACAATGAATTTTTAAGACTTTTAAATGTTGGAGATGTTGTTAATATACCAGTAGCTCATCATGATGGGAACTACTATATTGATGAAGCTGGTTTAAAAGAGCTTGAAGCTAATAATCAAATCTTATTAAAATATTGTACAAAAGATGGTGAAGTTACAAATATGAATGGAAGTGTTTCAAATATTGCAGGAATTTGTAATAAAGAGAGAAATGTATTTGGTCTAATGCCTCATCCTGAACGAGCAATTGAAGAGATTTTAGGTTCAACTGATGGTGTAAATATGCTAAAAGGTTTATTAAAATAGAAGAGTTCTTCTATTTTAATATAGATAATAATTTATGAAAAAAGTATCTATACTCTTTTTAATCCTTGTAACTTTTTGCTCAATAAATCTTTTTGCAGCAAAAAACTTATATTTATCATATACAAAAACACCAACAAATATATACAAAAATCAAAAATTTGAGATAAAAATTGAAGCTATGATTACTACTTCAAATTTTACAAATATAAGTACAAAATTTCTAAACTCTTCAAATATTGAAGTTTTAAATCCAAACTCTTCTTGGAAAAAAATATCAAATGATAAATATGAAAATAGCTACTATTTTAAAGTAAAAAATACAAATTTTTCACTTCCTCTTTTTGAGATTAATCTTTTAAATTCAAATGAACTAATAGATCAAAGTACACTAGAACCTTTACAATTAAAAATATCAAATATTGGTAAAGCAGATGATAGATATTCAAATATAGTAGCTGAAAATATTATATTAAAAGCGTATAAAACAAAGCAATATAACAATGATAATGCACTTACTATAATTGATTTAGATGCAGTAAACTCAAATTTGAGTGATTTTTCTTTGAAAAATATAGAAGAACAAGGTGTTTCAAGTATAAAAGAGTGGGAAAATATTGAAAATTTAGTTTACTATTTTGTTACTCCAATATTTCAGAAAAATCTAATTTTTACATATTTTAATACTACAACAAATAGTTTTAAAGAGGTAAAAGTACCACTTATTTTGCAAAATGAGTTAGTAAGTACACAAACAGATTTAAATCCAAATGATTCTACTTTTGAAAAGTATAAAAAAATAGCTGCTATTATTGTTTTTGTGATATTCCTTTTGATTTATATTTGGAAAAGATGGAAAATTGTTCTATTTTTTACTTTTATATCTTTAATTGTTGCTATTATATACAATTTGCCAAATCAAAAAGGTGTAATAAAAACAGACTCTTATATATATATTTTACCAACAAAGAACTCAACAGTATTCTTTAAAACACAAAAAGATGAAAGAGTTGAAGCTTTAGAAAAAAGAGAAAACTTTGTAAAAGTTTTAGGAGTAGATAGTGATTTTATTGGCTGGGTTAAGGAGGAGAGTTTTGAGAAAAATTAGGGGCTTAATAGTTTTTATACAGTTTTCCATAAGTGTTGCAATTGTTGTATTTTTTATGTATCTGTTTAGAAACCACACACATAAAGTCATAAAAATATGGATGAAAATCCAGATGTTTTTTCTTGGAATTAAGCTTGAAATTGAAGGTAATTTAGATGAAAGCTGTGATTTAATTTTAATAAATCACCAATCTATGCTTGATATTATTGTAATGGAACATCTTCACAGTAGAAATATAGCTTGGGTAGCAAAAAAAGAGATAACAGATCTATTCTTTTTTGGACACATTATAAAAGCACCTAGAATGATAAGTATTGATAGAGAGAATAAAGCTGGACTTATTCACCTTTTAAGTGAAGCAAAAGATAGATTATCAAAAGGTCGTCCAATTGCAATGTTTCCAGAAGGAACAAGAAGTGATGGAACTTATATTGGAGAGTTTAAAGCTGGTGCAAAAATGGTTGGTAACAAATTTAACTTAAAAGTTCAACCAGTTGTTATGTTTAACACTAGAAATATAGTTAACTCTCAAAAAATGGAAGCAGCTCCTGGAGTTGTTAAAGTTATATATTTAGAACCTATTGTTGCAAGTAAAGATACATCTTGGTACGAAGATTGTGAAAAAAATATGAAAGAAGTTTTTGAAAAAGAGTACAAAAACTATGTCTCTTAATTTTCAAATAGCTATTGCTGTTGGATTTGGTGGAGCATTTGGGTCAATTTTAAGATTTTATGCTGTAGATTATGTCCATAAAATGGAGTTAGGAAATTTTCCTTTTGGGATACTTTTAGTTAATATTTTTGGATCTTTTCTAATAGGTATTTTATATGCCTATTTCTCTACACATGATGTTTCAACTATATTAAAAGCATTTTTAATAGCTGGATTCTTAGGTGGTCTTACAACATTTTCTACATTTGCATTAGATAGCTATCTACTTTTTAATAGCTCTTTAAATTATGCTATATTAAATATTTTATCAAATCTTATTGGGTCAATATTTTTTGTATTAATTGGATTTAAACTAGCTATCTTTTTTATAAAGTAATTATAGTTAAAAATTTTTAAGCTTTTTTAGTTATAATATTTCTTATATCAAAAAAAGGAATAGCTATGCATATGCCAAGTGGTATGCAATTATTAGTAATTGTTTTAATCGTGTTAATTTTATTTGGTGGGAAAAAAATCCCAGAACTTGCTAAAGGTTTAGGAAGTGGTATTAAAAACTTCAAAAAAGCTGTAAAAGAAGATGATGAAGAAGTAGCAACTGCTTCAAAAATAGAAGAGAATGAGAAGAAAAGTGATGCAAAATCAACTTCTTCAACAGAAACAAAACAATCTTAATTTTATAAAGGATTTTTATGAGTATGCCAAGCGGAATGGAACTAGTAATTATAGTTATAATTGTGTTGATTTTATTTGGTGGGAAAAAAATCCCAGAACTTGCTAAAGGTTTAGGAAGTGGTATTAGAAACTTCAAAAAAGCTATCAAAGAAGATGATAATGAAGAAGTAGCAAACAAACCAACTGAAACAGATAAAAAAGCTGAAATACCAACACAAAAAGAAGAGACAAAAAATTCATAATATATGAATTTTATAATAAATAATAAGAGAAGAACTTGCAAAATATAGTTAAAGAATTTATAGAGAAAAAATTAGAAAAAAGTATTGTTTTAGAGAAGCCAAAAGATAGTTCACTTGGTCATTTTGCAACACCAGTTGCTTTTTCTTTGGCAAAAGAGCTAAAAAAGTCTCCTATGATTTTAGCAGATGAATTAGTTTTAAAACTTGAAAATAGTGAATTATTTGAGAAAATAGAAGCTGTAAAAGGTTTTATAAACTTTACTTTATCAAAAAGTTTTATAGAAAAACTTACAAATGAAGCCTTAGAAAAAAAAGATGATTTTGCAAAAGGTGATAAAAAAGATGAAAAAATACTTCTAGAGTATGTAAGTGCAAATCCAACAGGTCCTCTTCATATTGGACATGCAAGAGGTGCTGTTTTTGGAGATACTTTATATAAAGTTGGAAAATATCTAGGATATGATATTACAACTGAGTATTATATAAATGATGCTGGTGCACAGATGCAACTTTTAGGAATAAGCGTTAGTTTAGCTGCTAGAGATTTTATATTTAAAGAGAAAGTAAAATATCCAGAGAGTTATTATAGAGGCGATTATTTAATAGAGATTGCCGAAAAAATCATAGAAAAATATGGAAAAGATATTATCTATGATGAGAGTAGATTTGAAGAGATGGCAATTTTTGCAAAAGATATAGTAATGCAAATAATCATAAAAGATTTAGGTGATTTAGGAATAAATTTCCAAAATTTTGTATCTGAAAAATCTTTATACAGCTCATGGGAAAATACAAAAAATGTTTTAGAAAAAAATGGTTCACTTTACACAAAAGATGAAAAAGTTTATCTAAGCTCAACTAAATTTGGTGATGATAGCGATAGAGTTGTTGTAAGAGAAAATGGAATTCCAACATATCTAGCAGGAGATATAATCTACCACAAAAATAAATTTGATAGAGAGTTTGACAAATATATAAATATTTGGGGTGCTGATCACCACGGATATATAACAAGAGTAAAAGCTGCTATTGAGTTTTTAGGAAATGACTCTTCTAAACTTGAAGTTATTTTATCTCAAATGGTTCAGCTACTTAAAGGTGGACAACCTTATAAAATGAGTAAACGAGCTGGGAATGTTATATTAATGTCTGATATAACTTCTGAGATTGGAAGTGATGCTTTAAGATTTATATTCTTAACTAAAAAAAGTGATACTCACTTGGAGTTTGATATTGATATGTTGAAAAATCAAGACTCTTCAAATCCAATTTTTTATATAAACTATGCACACGCAAGAATAAATCAAGTTTTTGTAAAATCAAATTTAAGTTTTGAAGATATAAAAGATGAGAGCTTTGAAGCTTTAAATAGTGAAGCTTTAAATTTAGTTTATGAATCACTTCTTTTAAAATCTGTTTTAGAAGATGCATTTTCTAAAAGAGATATGCAAAAAATAACAGAATATTTATACAATCTAGCTTCTAGCGTACATAAATTTTATAATGAACATAAAATTATTGGGAGCAGTGAAGAGAGAACTTACTTAAAAGTTTTAAGTATGGCAAAATTAAGTATAAAAACAGGGCTTAAACTTCTTGGAATTGAAGCAAAAGAGATTATGTAATCTCTTTTGTTTTATTATCTTACTCTTTTGGTCTTTGAAAACTATCTAAAAAATCTTCAAGATTATATTTTTCTCTATATTTTTCACTCATTAAATGAATAAAAACATCTCCTAAATCAATAACAGTCCAGTTATCATCTTCATCAACTCTTAAAAACTCTTCACCACTTGGTTTTAATTCAGTTTTTAAATGATCTAAAAGCGCAAAACCATGTTTTGGATTTAAAGTTGTAGCAATCACAACATAATCCACTAAATAATCTTTTGATGTTAAATCAAAAATCTCAATATCAGAGGCTTTTTTATCATCTAAAATATCTCTAATTTTATTTATTCTACTATTCAAATTTTTCCTTTTTTTAAATTTATTAAATCTTGCCAAATCTCTTTTGGCACAAAGTTTAAATCTAGATCTTCTTTTAGCTTTGTAGAGCTAATATCTATATTTATATCTAATTTTTTAAACTCATTTGTAAGTAAATCATAACCATCTCTTGAGGCAACTACAAACTCTAAATTCTCTTTTAACTCATCAATATTGTGCCATCTATTAAGAGATTTTAGATTATCTTCTCCTATAATAAAGTAGATTTTACTAGGATTTATCGAAGCTTTAATATATCTTATTGTTTCATAAGTGTAGCTTAGTTTTTTTTGATTTATCTCAAAATCACAAATCTCAACTCTTTTTTCATCTTTAAAAACTTTTTGCAATAGCTTAAACCTATCTTTAGGTTCAAACAAAAAATCTTTTTTAAAAGGATTAAGATATGTAGGAACAATTATTAATTTATCAATATCTAGCTCTTTTAAAGCAGTTTCAACAATCTTTTTATGAGCAATATGAATTGGGTCAAAACTACCACCAAAAATCGCAATTTTCAAAAAAAACTTACCTTTGTTTTATGATTAAATTATATTATAGCAATTTTTAGATAAAATATTTGCCATTTAGAATTTTAATAAAGGGATTAGATGGCTATTAAAGTTGCAATAAACGGATTTGGGAGAATAGGAAGATGTGTAGCTAGAATTATTGCTACAAGAAGTGACATAGAGTTGGTTGCTATAAATGATACAGCAGAAGCTTCAATGCTTGAATATATCACAAAATATGATACTGTTCATGGAACTTTTGAAGGTGATGTTAAAGTTGAAAATGGTTTCCTAAAAATGGGTAAAATCAATGCAAAACTTTATTCAACAAGAGATGCAAAAGAGTTATCTTTCGCAAAAGATTGTGGAGCTGAAATTGTTTTAGAGTGTACAGGTGCATATTTAACTCAAGATAAATGCCAAGTTCATATTGACAATGGTGCTAAAAAAGTTGTTATGAGTGCTCCTGCAAAAGATGATACAAAAACTTTTGTTGTAGGTGTAAATGAGTCAACTTATAATGGAGAAAAAATTATATCAAATGCATCTTGTACTACAAACTGTCTTGGACCAATAGCAAAAATAATTGATGATGCTTTTGGAATAGAAAAAGGTTTAATGACAACTATTCACTCTTATACTAATGACCAAAACATCCTTGATGTAAAACATAAATCTGATAAAAGAAGAGCTCGAGCTGGTGCTGCTAATATGATTCCTACAAGCACTGGTGCTGCAAAAGCTATGAAATTAATAATGCCTCAACTTGATGGTAAATTACATGGTCAAAGCGTAAGAGTTCCAACTCCAAATGTTTCAATGGTAGATGTAAATTTCTTAATCAAAAAAGATACTACAAAAGAAGAAATTAATGCTTTATTTACTCAAAAATCAAAAGAGCTTTCTGGAATAGTAGCGGTTGATAATGATATGCTAGTTTCAAGTGATTTAATAGGAAATACAAACTCTACAATTATTGCAAGTGACTTAACTCAAGTTATTGGTGGAAATATGATTAAAGTTATGAGCTGGTATGACAATGAGTGGGGATATTCGGCTAGACTTGTAGATTTAGCTATTTATGTAGCAAAAAAATAAGGAATAATATGAAACTTCAAGAGATAAAAAACATAGATATTACTGGTAAAAAAGTATTTATAAGATGTGATTTTAATGTTCCTGTTGATGAATACAACAATATAACTGATGATAGAAGAATTAGAAGTGCTCTAAACACAATTAGATATTGTATTGATAATGATTGCTCTGTTATATTAGCTAGTCACTTTGGAAGACCAAAAGGTGGTTTTGAAGAGAAATATTCACTTTCTCCAATAGCGAAAAGATTACATATTTTATTAAAACAAGATATCAAACTAGCTCCAAATGTAGTTTGTACTGAAACTTTAAAAATGGCTAATGAGTTAAAAACTGGCGAAATTATGCTTTTAGAAAATATGAGATTTGAAGCTGGTGAGACAAAAAATGATGAAGAGCTTAGTAAAAAATTAGCTTCCATGGCAGATGTTTATATAAATGATGCATTTGGAGTTTCTCACAGAGCTCACTCTTCTGTTGAAGGAATTGCAAAATATTTTGATATGAATCATAAAGCTGCTGGATTTTTATTAGCAAAAGAGATTAAATTTTTCCACCATATTGTTGAAAATCCTAAACGTCCATTTGTTTCAATAGTTGGTGGTTCAAAAGTATCTGGAAAACTTGAAGCCCTTTATAATCTTGTTCCAAAAGTTGATAAAATTGTAATTGGTGGAGGAATGGCATTTACATTCCTAAAAGCACAAGGTTATGAAATTGGAAAATCTTTGGTTGAAGAAGATTTAATTCCTGAAGCTTTAAAAATTATGGAATTAGCAAAACAAAAAGGTGTAAAACTTTATTTACCAGTTGATATTGTTGCAGCTGAAGCTTTTGATGCTGAAGCAATAGCAAAAATTGTTCCAGTTCAAGAGATACCAAAATCTTGGATGGGGCTTGATATTGGACC
>JACCED011008149.1_pt1 | contig 20749 bp, 15 predicted proteins | sample 7455021 | NCBI WGS metagenome assembly JACCED01 (sample SAMN15323456, study PRJNA562643) | freshwater metagenome | isolation source: river surface water | place: USA:Blue River Watershed | collected 2017-08-19
CTCACTGCTCTCACTGCTACTCGTTTCACTTTCTTCATCCGAGAGATCATCATTGTAAATGACATCAAGAGTATCATTATTTCCAACATCAATCGCCCTCATTTCATCTAGTTCTCTTTTCAAGTTCCGTATTTCACGAGAGATGATATCTTTATCCTGCTGTGTCTTATTTAAAAGAAGTCGATCTTGTTTCAAAACATCATCAAGATACTCATACATTCCTTCTAATGTACGGATTTGTTTCTGTTTATCTCTTACAAGAGCATCATAATCCCTCTTATATGTCTCATAAATCGGTATCAAATATTCATTCGCATTCATCGTTCGGCGAGTATCATACATGTTCTTTGCAATCGAAATATGATGTTGACGTTCTAGACCATCCAAATATTGTAATACCTTGTCCCGTTTTACTAAATCGTCAATTTCCATTTTTTTGTACTGTACCCTCTCACTTATTTTCTATATATGTATTAACACATAAATATTATTCACATTGGTGAAAATGAGTGGAATATCATATACTTTCCTGTTACTGTGAAGTGAAACATTCGACACATAAAAAAAAGTGGATGAATATATGTCAACGTCATCCGTATTATGTATTGTGTTGTTTATGTATTGTTTACTTAGGTTTAATAAAGTTACGTCTTTCTTCAATGAGTTCATTCATCATATTTAAATCCTTTTCGGTAAACGGGGTAGTATACAACATATATATAAAGTCGGATTTCACTTTACCATACAAGTAGTATTTTTCCTCCTCTTCCTCTTCCTCCTCTTCCTCCTCCTCTTCCTCCTCCTGCTCATACACTTTACTTGCATTGAATGCAATCTCTTCAATAATTTCCTCAATCATGTTTGCATTTCCTTTCCGAGTAGCTTGGTACAGTCTCTCCTTTTGATCAGGAGTAACATCACTTGGACGGTATTCATAATCTACCATGAAATTGTCAAACCAGTCCGTGAAGTTCTCGTCGTAAATCGTCGTGTCGTAGTTGGGATAAGTAGCAGTCGAGATAGCGGCCATTTGTAACGTGTCGGTTGTTGATGTAGTCAATTGCTTCTAATCTTATGTGAGAAAAGCATTTCAATTTAACTAGGTATGAACCCAAATCTGGGTCACATCAAAAAACGTGGATATGTAAGCACAACTACCATGGAGACTACTACATCGGTTGTAACAACTTTACAGAATAAGAAGTACTTAAAAACATCACTATGCATTATGTTATGGATCAGATATAAATATAGTCACCGCGCTTACCTGAATGAACGACATACTATTCATACTCATTCCTGCATCAAGTATCGTATGGTCACTCATCTTTCTTGCAAGTAGTTTATGTAAAATAAAGATCTACAAAGTAACTGGTACAAAACTTATCAACTTTCAAACACATATTGCATACTCGTCAATTGATAACAATGACGAACACTTCGGATGGTTTATGGGTAAATACTTTATCGGATACATACACAAGACGAATGATCAACACTCCAGTGTGAAAGAGTTATATGTACTAACTTCCGAGAAGTGTTTTAAGAGATGCAGTGAAAATACCCATGCATTACATAATGACGACTATATGGATATGTTACAACAAAAGTCTATTTCTCAATCGAACACATATGACATATGTTGTACTACAGATAAAGATGATTCGGAATCGCGACCTGTACAAATGAATTATGTTATTGACTTATATGATAGAGAAGGCACATTCTGGGATATCAAATACACCAAATATCCATACCACCCCCTCACGTATGAAGTGAGACAAACCCAACAATCCGCAATACGCGATATCATGAGAAGTTATAACGAGAGAAAATACTGCGTAGCATTATTACATGGAAAACCAGGTACTGGAAAATCAATCATATCAATTATACTTGCAAAACATCTAATTCAATGTGGATTAGAAGTATCGCTAGTTGATACATTCAAACCATGGGAACCAAACGATTCATTTACTATGCTATATCATACAATCAACCCTACAAGGGAAAAACCTCTTATTGTCGTCATTGAAGAAGTTGATAAGGTTATTGATATGATACATAACACAACCATGAAAAAACATGATCACTTTCCAACAATGGTCATGTGTAAAGGAGACTGGAACTCATTTCTTGACAAGTTTGACCGTAGAAGATATGTTCATGTGTTTTTTATTATGACATCAAATCGCGACATCACTTATTTTAATGATTTGGACCCCTCGTATATGCGACACGGGCGCGTAAACGTTATTGCTGAAGTCACGTGACCTAAGGAACCAGCGTTGTCCACCAGCTACATGGCTTATGCCAAAATTCAGTATGCAAAATATCTCCATCGGAGAATAATGCCGCCACATAACTAAATGAACTCTTCGAAGTAACCAATACATCTGCTGCTGCCATACCAATAAACGTGTCCTCATTCGAATCATTCAAATGCAATGTTACATCTGAACGATCCTCTTTCTCTAGATCACCGTCATTCTTTGTATAACAAACAAAGTCAGCGGACTTTCCCTGTGAAAATATATGATAGTGCAATTTCTTTCCAGTTTCATTCTCTCTTGCCAAATATAAATTACTTACAATACTCATGACCTTCAAGTAATAAGAATCAGGCAACGCGGATGAATTGTATGCCGTGTCATCCAAGTTAGCTCGCCGAACATGAATTGCCACATGAATCTTCGTATCCTTATCCGGATAATACATCGTTTTATCCCCCTTATTTTTCCAAAATGCATCGCGAATACGCTCCATCGTCTTACTCTTTATAAAACGATCCATATTCAATTCTGTAAAGTTATATATATCGTTGAAGTTTGGTACAATGATTTCCACTTCAGAGTCTTCCTTAACAACCTCTCTGTAGTCTCGGTATATCGACCGCAAGTTCATGAGATTTTCCATCCGTTCAATATACGTTGGATCATTGTTATAATTATGTGCCATACGATTCAATGGCTTATATAAAAACTTATTTCCATTCTCCTCTACGTAATAACACGTAAATATATAATTTTGAAACTGCGCCCCGAATCCATCACTCCTGTCCTCGTTTACATAGTACTTCTTACATACCATCTCACCTGTCGATAAATCAACCTTTATCGGTGCTGTCACAGCCACTGCAGCTGTAACACATTTATCAATCTCATCGGGACGCGCAACAAATTGACTCTCATCGTTCAACTCATATGCATTCGGTAACTTATTCGGTAAATTACGCTCGGATGTTAGCCGCCCAATATGACGATTTGTTATCTTATTATAAAAACCAGACCGATACCCCGCATTCATCCACTTTAATGCATAATCCATCTCAAAAAACTGATTTTCAGAATCATAATTACCCAACGAAAGAATCGTTTCTACGTCAATAATCGATGGTCTGAAACTATAATGCGGCCAATAATGACAGTTACCATAAGGAAATGTCTGCCCACCAATATGTACATGAACCGCCAATTCATACCCATTCTGACGAATCATACGATGCCCCTGAATATTATAATCATTAATTGTCTCGCCGAAATTACGGTTATACAATATTTGTTTAATATTCTCACCAGAATCAATAAGCGTCTTATCCTCAATGATTCGAATCGCATCATTTACATATGACCCGCGAGTATGGAACAAAAAGTCATCCTCCATATGAATCCAATACTTCGGCTTCGTCTCATTCAACTTTCGCCAAATAATATTCATGCTTTCTCGATGCCCCTTCTCCTTCGGCGTTTTCATGTAAAAGTCAATCCATGGATACGTTTCTCTCATAACTCTGCGCTCATCCTCATTCGAATTATCGTCAACACAATACCAATAATCCACTGCATCAATATCTGTCCACTGATTTAATATAGAGTTCATTGTTTCTCTAAACAAATCCCACCTTTTACATGTAGTAAATGTAATCATGACACGAGGATTATGCCGGTTAAGACGTATCTCCTTTACTTTATTTTGCAGAATCATGTTATTCGACACTGTGTATACACGTTGTGGAGCAGTCTCTTTTAATACGATACTAGAGTCGGACGAGAGAATGTTCCGCAACATATTAAACAACTTATTCCATACTGTAAATTGCTCATTTGTAAATCGATTTATATTTGATGAAACTGTACCCATAAACAAATCGATATCGAAAAACAACTTAATTGATGAAAGCAAGTCATCGTTTTCAAACTCGTCCTGATAAAATACCATATTCGACAATACCGACTCCAGATAATTATCCGGCATTACTCGATTCCCCATAATATGTTTGGATGCTTCATACCCACTTTTCATATCTCTCGCATAAAATGCGGATACTGTATTATTATACTCAATCACATCATAATACTTATCAATCGGAAGAAACAATTTATCGCGAGGATACCGCTTATAATTCTTGAACTTGTGATAGAGAGCATTCACCATTACATGCCATCCTTCTACACGATATACATCCATTGCACTCGCAATTCCCTCGATCCTCTCTGGATCATACTCGATTGACTTCAGCCAATACTTCGTCGCATTCATGGTGTCGCCCTGTTTAATATACATGTTACCAATACAATACGCACTGTAAAACTTCTCTTGATACCAATTATTTTGAGAAAGCACCTTCTTATACCACTCAATCGACTTATCGAAATACAGTGGTCCTGCATCCATATAACTCTGCGCACAGTAAAATGCGTACCTCTCTGCAAGACCACGATCCCCGCCAACTTTAGTCATCTCGTCATGATACCCCCGCTCTAATACCGCAGCGTCCTTTGTATATTTATCAGGATCCATACTTCGACTACCACTTCTCCCGGAATCAAGATGATAATTCCCTTCCACAACCGTCATCGAATCCTCATGGTCAATACATGTAATATACTCATGCAATACTCCTTTGAATATCCATCTCTTTCGATTATTCACCATAAGGGTACGCAAATACACAAATCCTACACCAAACTTAAACTGGTATGCATCCGATACAAGTATATTTGGAACAACCAAATCGCCGTTTACTTTGTCATCTGCATCGAATATAAGAAGATAATCTGTTAGGTTATACGCTTGTGTAAGCGCACGTGTCCGGTTATGTCCGAAGTCGACCCACTCAGTTCTATCAATAAACCCTGGAATGCCTTTTTCGGTAAAAAATCCCTCAATAAGTTCAATCGTGTTATCAGTTGAACCTGTATCAGAGATAACCCAGTAATCAAAGTCGAAGTAGTTACACAAGTTTAAGAGGGTTTTAACAATAACATGCGACTCATTTTTTACAATCATATTTAAGCACAATGTGTATGCCTTGTTATTTGGCGTTTTTTTCATAATATCCTTTGTAGAAGATGCAAGTACTGGCTTTTTATGAGAGGTTGAGAATACAGCAGTTGAACTACTCGCGATTTCAATAATAGGTATTTTAGTCATGATAATACTACAAGTAAATAGTATTATACATAGTTGCTCATTATTTATATCTTTTTTATCTCTCAATCTCTCTATGATATAACAACAAGAGATAAGCGATAAGCAACTAGCAACCAGCGGTTGAGGTGTAAGAAATATAATATAATAATATAGTAGCGTAATAACAAGTAAACCATGTCATTTACACGATTTCATGATGACCCCGCCAGAATTAAGAAACAACTCGAACAGTCAACAGGCCCAGGACGATATACTCTCAATGTACCAGGTCAAGGTGATAAGCCATGCTTTATGGTAGATCCATGCATACGCGCACAAAAGTGGGGAGCAAATATTATGACAAACACTGTTGATATTGAAGCTGAACTCTTTGGCCTCAGTCGTCACTTAAATCGGGATTCCATTAGCAATGCATATGCATCCTCTTCCGCTACAAAAGCGAGCCGCAATAATGATATGATCAATTTTCCATCATGCTCTCCGTTCGTAGAACAACCACGAGCAACTCACCCCGCATGGATGACACGAGAGGTTGAACAAAATAATTGGAAGATGCTGCATTTCGACCCACAAGCAAATACGTTTATGCCATTCCAGAACAACCTGAATACGCGTATTTTAGAAAAAGATTACTTTGTCCCTCAAAACCCAGATTCTATTTATACACATTCATCTGACTCACGTGTCGATAGTTCAACACAAGAACCGTTTAGTGTCGGGGATTATAGACAAGCAAGTGGTGAGGCATTATTTCAATAACGAATCATACCTTTAGCATGTTCATCATTACTACGATAGAATACGTTATCACCATATTATATTTATTGTACACACAATATATATTATATATTTCATCATCCTACTTATCCATTTCTATAATTATATTGATATAAAGTAAGAGCATGGAACTAGCATTACCACTTCTTGCGTTGGGGTCGATGTATGTGGCATCTAACCAAAAGTCGAAATCAACACAACGAGAGAATTACGAAAATATGGGAAAAAAAGCAAACTATTTACCTAATACTGATATTCCAACGACAAATTACCCAATTGTTCAACCAGGAACGGGGTCAAATGTTAATAAATATAAAGAAGCAAATGCCGCCACCGACCGTTATTTTGCAAGAGGGGTCGACTTCAATAAAATGTCGTCTGGTATTGCCGGAGGTGTAGGTGGTCCTGGTTTAATGGGTGTTACCAGTGGAAGTAATCTTGACAACCCCGTTACCCAGTTCGGCGATGCATACCGAAGCGCACCATTCACATCTCTCACTGGAGAGGAATTAAATCCTTCGGAACTTACACATAATAATATGGTTCCATTCTTTGGTGCCAAGATTCGTGGACGTACTGCAAATGCTGACATGAATGAAAGTGTTTTAGACAATAAGGGTGGCGCGGGGTCTCAATTTATTTCAAAAGGAGAACTCGCTCCATTATTCGCACCACATGAAAACCTACATGTACCGAACGGCATGCAAAACCACAGCGACTTTTATCAGTCGCGAATTATGCCGTCCATGAAAATGGCAAACGTAAAACCATGGGATGAAGTGAAAGTCGGACCTGGTTTAGACAAAGGATATACTAGTGGCGGAAATGCCGGTCTCAATTCTGGGCTTGAATCCCGTGATAAATGGATGGATCGAACGGTGGATGAACTCCGCGTTAAAACAAACCCCAAGCTGTCATATAGTCTTGAAAATCATCAGGGTCCGGGAAATTACTTCAACAAATCATCTGGAACCGTCGAGACGTTTGGTCGCGTTGAAAAACATCTGCCCGATACATTTTATGTCAACTCTGCGGACCGATGGCTCACTACAACTGGTATGGAGAAGGGGCAGACATTGCGTGCAATCGAAGTAGAGAAGGACGTAAACCGAACAACCACTACATCCGAATATTATGGCGCTGGTGCAAACCCGATGACTGGTTCTGCGATGTATGCTCCTCAGAACTATGAAGAGACGCGGCGCGAAGAATATGATGGAAAGCCCATTATTAATCCATATGCAGCCGCAAAAGGAATGCCAACAGAGGGTGACTTTGGACGAGACTCATATACAATGTCGCATAATAATCGGACAACTATGAGAGAAAATGAAATGGGAGGTATTCATGGGGCCATTCGCGCAGTTGTCGCACCATTGCTCGATGTATTACGTCCTTCCAGAAAAGAAAACGCTACTGGCAATCTTAGACCATATGAGAATGCAAAGAGTATTGTACCCGCCGGGGTTGTATTTAATCCGGCTGACCGTCTTCCAACAACTATTAAGGAAACAACGGTTGGTCTTGTTGGATTTAACCATCTTAACATGGAACGCCAGGCTGCTTCAGGGTACTTGATTGCAGATCAGACACCAGTTGATACTGAACGTCAGTCTACCTCGGTGAACTATATGGGCGCACCTGGTGGCGCTGCAACACACTATGGAACACAAGTCTATAATGCTGCATATAATCAACGAAATAATGTCAATAAGTCATACAAAAGCCGTTTAAATCCAGGAAGTATGTCACTATTTAACTCCAATGAAAATATTCATATTAATAAGATTGATAGTGACCGCGATAATAATCGGTTTTTGGCACCAACCGCTGCTCCTCCTTCCATCCCTAGCGTTGAAACCTTTGGACGAATGACAATGCCACAGAGCTATGATAATAGCATAAACAATGAACGTATCAACCCTGAATTATTAAATGCATTTAGGCAAAACCCATACACACATAGTCTGACTGGTTACTAGTAGAATACTATTGTACTGGATTGTGTATTATGATATCATCAGGACAATACATATTTTTATTATATATACATCTTATATACATCATATAAGAGAATCGTATATTTAATAAAATACTAATAAAATAGAAAGATGCATTTTGATAGAATAACAACGATATTTATTTTGGTGGTAGTGTTACTAGTAAGTGCAGCTGGGTATTTTAGGTACGGTGGATTCGGTAGCGGAATTATTGAAGGGTTGGATAATTCGACTTCATCCTCGAATACTGCATCACCCAGTAGCACTAGTACTACTCCTAGTACATTACCTGTGGCAAACACCGGTTCTTCATCTTCATCTTCTTCTTCTTCTACCCCTGCCACTTCTTCTACCCCTGCCACTTCTCCCGCTACCCCCGCCGCTACTGGCGCGTACGGTTCTATCATCTCTCCTCAAATTACACTTTCCAATTATACAACTGGCGCAACGACAAATGTCCATGTTCGTTTCACTGTTGCATCACCTCTCGTTGAAGGAAATGTAATCAAGGTCCCCGTTCCAGGAATTACATCTGTTCTCTCTACACCTACAGTTACATTTACCCCGCCTCTTGCAAACACCGCATCCATCTCCGGAACAGGAACAACCTCGGTTCTAACAATTGTTCTGGGTGCCGGCGCAACTGTTGCATCAAATACAACCCTCGTATTTAGCACCTCAAGCATGAAGAACCCCAGTACTACACAAAATGCAATGACAATTATTGTTACTACTAAAACATCGAATGACACATCAAGCGCAACTGTTATCGACCAAGGAACAAGCGCATTCCCTCAAATTATCGACGCGCCCAATCCTCCCGCCGCTGCCGACTCCGAGAGAAGCACACTAGTCAATGTTGGGGATGTTCAAACATCTAGAAATCGCGCAATAACAGCCCTTCGTAATTATAATGATGCTCTTAATCGATACAATACTGTATCAAAACATACACCCGTAAGTTCAATCGATGTTGATAAAGCGAGAGATGAACTCACATACGCACGGCGAGTATGGGAAACATTGAAACCCGCACACCCCGAGTCATGGTTTGATGGGCAAACATGGAATTATGGAAATGATGGATACGTAAGTAAGTGTATTGAACCAAAGACATCGAATAGTTATGGATGCCAACGTATTTATAAGATGGATGCTTCTGGTAACAACATTAAGGACTCAAATGGAAATGATATTGTTCTCATGTATAAATGCCCATGGACCTGCAATAATACAACTAGTTCTTCAAACGCATGCAGATATGATAGTGATTGTGCAAAGGTAGTCGGATGGAAAGAGTTTTTACCTGATGGCACTGAAGTTGCATCCGCAGTAAAGCGTAATTATGTAAGTGAACAAACAAACTTTTATACACCATACTGGCAACCTGGAACTGGCGCACAACAATCCTACTCTCAGCCGATTGATCCATATGGTGGTGGGGTATATGCCACCTCATATCAGTCAAGTACTACATCACCCAGTGCAACGAATGCCCAGAATAATATGCCTGGATCAGGTGCAGGTGCAGGTTCTGGTGCCGGGTCAGGTTCAGATACAAAAACCCAACCAGCATACATGAATGGTCCGCCTTCACCGGCTGTATCAACCACTGGAGTTGCCGGAAATAGCAGTTCTCTTCCTCTGAATTATTACTACACAACAAACTATTATTATTCATCCTCTCCTACACAGATTCCTGCTGTAACATCTACTATTCAACCATATGAAGCTCCATTCAACCCATAAATATCTACTCTACCCTACTCTACCCTACCCTACCATTTATGAATAATTCAAAACATCAACATAAATATAATTATACATATCGTATTAATCCATATAACGTTTCTGTATAATTATTTTTACAACACTTCGCTTAGAAAATAAACAAGTGAATCGATACATACACGATGGCAACTCATAGTACATCACTCATCTCACCTTCTTTATTAGAAAACTCTACTACAGGCTTACTTCCGATTCATGCCGATATTCATCGCAAACTCCAATATTTTATTGATATCAAAAAGATTCCCAATATTATTTTTCATGGAACATATGGATGCGGGAAAACACATATTCTTGACCGATTTATTACATCCATTTATGGCGGAGATAAATCGTCTATTAAAAGTTATGTTATGCGTGTGAACTGTGCGCATGGAAAAGGAATCAAGTTTATACGCGAGGAATTAAAATTCTTTGCAAAAACAAATATCGATTTGAAAGATGGAGAGATATTCAAGACGATTGTGTTGACAAACGCAGATAAACTTACAATCGATGCTCAGTCTGCACTCCGACGGTGTATTGAACTGTTTAGCCATTCTACGCGGTTTTTCATCGTCGTTGAAGACAAATATAAACTATTAAAACCTATTCTCTCTAGGTTCTGCGAGATATTTGTGCCAGAGCCAGAGTATAATGGTCAAACAATCAATTTACATCGGTATAATATTGAACATGTATTTAATATACAACAGGACGAGAGAATACGAGAATTGGAGAGAGAAGTTCAAGTGCATCCATCACTAATTGATATGTCATCCGACATTAGTGATAATGTCGTAACCAGAGACGATCTACAAAACACGATACAAAAGTCAATCAGTTTATATGAAAAGGGATACAGTGCGATTGACTTAATCAACTATATTGAGCAACACCCTCGAATCAATGAAGTGAAAAAATATGAACTATTAATTACCTTTAACAAAGTTAGACATGAGTTTAGAAACGAAAAACTGCTTATTCTCTTTATTCTTAACTTTATTTTATTTCGTTGTGATCACACTTTAGAAAATATATCATTTATGTAAAAATAATACACGACAATTGACATGGACGACTATTCAGTTACTACATTGCATGAATCGAAAAACGAATGGGCATCTCGACTAGTTAACATTCTCGCGCCTCATATCATCGAAGGGTTTCGTTCTATATTTGAAGAGGCATACAAACTATGCAAAACGAACAAGGAAATTGATAAGTATCTTATGACATTCCAAAACTTTCTGTCAAGAGTTCCCAAATGGAATACCACGATTATCGATAATGAAACGACGCGTATCAAGGAGAGAAGTCAGTGTGGCTATTTAGAAGAACTAATCACATGTGTTCATATTATTCAATTAAAAAGCATGACATCAATGCGTGTTGGAAACAAACAGAAAAAGGTGAATATTAAAATACCGAATCTCTCGGAGTTTATTCATCGCGTGTATATCAATACGGCGCGGAAACTATATTCAAATGTATACATATTTGAGAGAGGTATTCCAGCGTTGTCAGTTCAAAGGAATAACCGCGAGTTTGAGGTCATTGTGAAGGAATGCATATTTAATACAGTGAGAGAAAGCATTCCTGTAGAAGACATATTGAAGTTATATATGGATGAATCAGTGGAAGACGTGATCGAGGTTAATGAGAAGGAGGAGGTTATTCAAGAAGACCCAATTCTATCTGATGCCGCAGTAGAAGAGACTACACGTAGAAAACGGAATAATGGAATTGGCGCTGGAAAGAGAGGCGTTGAAACCGGAATTAATTCACATGCACCTGCTATAATTACTCCTGACTTTAGTGATGATCTCTCTGGTAAAACCATGAAGCCCGGTATCAAGTTTGGGAATGATGAAGTGAAGTCCTTTGAACCAGTGTTTGAAGAGCAGCGGATTATGTTTGGGGACAAGGGAGAGGATAACGACGACGATGATGACTATGATGAGGATGACCGACTCAATATTGGAGGGGCGGTTGATTTAGACATAACCGATGTTCATTCTCTCAATACCAGTCAATCATTGAATGCCCCGCCGCTACTAGGTGATATTGAAGTGTTACATTAATCATACATGATATACCCCACACACGCTTCAGACAAATACATCATTATATGTGTTTGTAATACACTCGAAAAAAGAAACGAATGTATATATAAGATTTTAATGGGACTATCTGATTTAGTTTTTGGGAACATATTCACCATGAATATACTTATGTTTCTGTTATATGCAATCATATTAGCGTTGGTTCCCTGTATTCTTGTTTATTTCTTATTTATTATATTCCCGCCAGTACCTCCACCGCCCCCGACGCCGATCTAATTATTGCGCGTTTATTTGTATGAAATGATTATTTAAGAATAACTTATATAATCATTGACTGTAGTGCTTACTTACTTTACCTTTCATGTCTAACAATCTATTTATTATTGGAGCAATTGTCTCGATTATCTATTTTCTTATGAAGTTTCTTGAAATGAGATTTATATCACATGAACCCGCAAAACCATTCAAGATTATGATTCAAGATACATTGGTTGTTTATATTTCTGCGGTGGTTGGTATGTTTGTGTTAAGCCAATTCAATGTGGTTGATACACTTGGCGGGGATCCAGTTGCTTCTATCAAATCCGCAGGTGCATCAGCTGTAGCATTTACCGATAATCCCGGGTTTTAGATGCAATAACATTATATATGCCTGCGTTTACGTAAAACGTTAAAATATGTATGATATTATCATAATAGCATAATAGCATAATAGCATAATAGCATAATTTAAAACCCCGCATATGAAAAAGTATTTTATCACATTTGGTGGAGGACATCAAAACTTTATTGACGCAGGTAACCGCTTAACTCATCAAGCGAAACAACTCGACATTTTTGACAACGTTATTCTATTTACCGATGAAATATTAAAAACTGAACATGCCGACACATTTTGGGATAAACACGGCAAGTTTATTGAAGAAAATAAAAGAGGATACGGCTACTGGTTATGGAAACCATATATTATACAACATGTAATGAAGACACTAGATGACGGCGATATTTTAATGTACCTCGATGCCGGATGCGAAATCCTTCAACACAAACGAGAGAAAATACTCGAATATATGAAATATGTTGAAAGCGAACAAATTATCGGATCAAAAACCGCAGTAGAACGTTCATATAACAAAAAAGATCTAGTTATGCATCTTGATATGAACATAGATGAACATTTAGATAATTGCCAGAGAGAAGCCGGCGCACTTCTTTTTCATGTTACCCCGGCTGTACGTAACCTTGTCGACCAGTGGTATGAAATCGCATGTAGCAATAATTATCATTTTATCGACGACACCCCATCAATTATTGAAAACGACCCGGTATTTGTTGATCATCGTCATGATCAATCAATCTACAGTTTACTAACGAAGAAATATAACATATTCGGCGAACATGATATAAATGATATAATAGAATACGTAAAAAATAGAAACGGGTGGTCTATCTTTGGATAATATACAACAACAATATTATACATACTATATACATCGTTGAAGAATTAAATCCGCACAGCGGATATAACCTTCAACAGAGATACCAATAGCGAATTGAAATATAGCACCCCTACGGGGTGCGGTTTCAAATATTCGCTGGTATAATTTCATTCACATATTTTTCAAGTGAACTTCCTTCGTATGGAATATAACTGTCTTGCCCAACCATTACACGTATGGTTCGGTACATTCGCATAAATACATTCTCACTTACATACGGAATACCATACTTATCACATACTGCTTTCACCTCTTTATGCACTAACTGGTATTCTCTCATAGATAATGAGGGATATACATGATGCTCAATCTGGTAGTTCAACCACCCATGTAACACATCGGTAATATCGTCCCCGCGGTTATAGTTCGTCGATGAAATTGTCTGACGTAACAACCATTCATCACTTTGACGATCAACACTAGTTGTATATCCATACATATCCTTTCCTGCATGGTTCGGTACAATAATAAGAAACGTATGAATGTTACACCACACCTCCGCCATAATCATATTTATACACACATTGTACAATATATTGTATGTAATTTCATACGACAATTCATTGTATACTGCAAACCAGATAAACGGACATAATAACAACATTTTATATACAATCACCGGTAACAATACATGTCGTATATATGTAGGTGCATCTAGCCACTCAGGCCACTCATTCGTAAATATTCCGGCAAGCGTTGTCTGTTTATAATCATCTCGCTTCATATGAATGTTCTTTTCATGAGCAATATAATACTTGTACGAGTTCGACGAATAATACAGCTGTCTCCATGTTAGTCCAAATACGCCGACAATCAAATACTTTATTATCATCGGTGCCTTCATATTTCGCAACTCTTTCAAATTGTGTTCAACATTGTCCGGATCATAATATTCATTCAGTTTATAATGATGGTATGAATTATGCTCGATGCACCATGATTCTGCTAATAGCCAATCGACCCAGTCAACTAGTCTACGATAAATACCGCGACCATATGTAAATCGATTATACTTGCCTTGTTGATAGCCGCCATGACATGTATGATGAGATATTCCTGCCCAATGGACTGTCATCGATATACCCATAAGTACCCATGGAAATACACTCGTATATGACATAAAACTAGAAAAGTATCCTGCATAAAACATAAGACGGTTATAATAAACGATTTTGTTTAAATGTACGTAACTCTCTTCTTTTAATTTATTGTAATTTACTTGAGAGCGTTTCATGTTTGAATCAGTATATAACTTTTTAGGTATTGCGCGGATCTCTGTTGCCCATTTATGAAGTCGTGTAGATGGTTTTGTTACTTCCGATGAAGAAGACGATGATGCTGTATCAATGTCTGACATATCTGATTACTACCTTATATAAATTATATGTATGTTTTTATATTTTTTATTTTATTGTTACTATTATTGTTACTGTTACTGTTACTGTTACTGTTACTGTTACTGTTACTGTTACTGTTACTGTTACTATTGTCGTACAGTTACAGTTTATACACCTCATTTATTGTGACGCGACAATAAGGACATGTTTTTTGTTTCGAATACCATCGGTCAATACAATTATAACAATACAAGTGAGAGCATGATGTTATAACATTGGGTGTATTCTCTCTACAAATCAAACATGCTTCATCCCGGCATTCGATATCTATAGCATGAGTTATGGTTCTTACACTACCATCCTTTACAGGTAAACTATTCAATATATAATAGTCAGTTATCACATTCTCTGATTTTTTAAAAGTAAAAGTATATTCTCTCGGATACATACTCTTAAGCCATTTGGCAAGAGATATATTGTTGTGTTTACATGAGAGACGGAATAATGCATCGTCATTCTCTCGTAGGTCCATCGTCGGGTTTATCTTGAATAACCAGGTCGCAACTTGTCGAACATTCGTATGTGTATTATATAGTTTACGAATGATAGTATCAAGCAATGAGGATGAGAGAATAACGGCGAATGCATCGCTATATAATATCTTCATAACACGTATATTTCCAGTCAAACACGCTCTGGTAAAACAATTCATAATACTTACATTGATGATATTTCGCACGATTACTTCTTCATTTGAATAATTATCATTCATTTGATTATTTATAATAACATTCTTTAATGAGAGAACCCATTTTATTAGGTCGATATTCTGTGATGCAATACAGTATTTCAATGTTTTACCGTATTCATACAATGAAATTATATGATTATGTCCGTGACTACATCCATTATTATATATCCACTTTGCCAGTTTATATTGTCCATTATAACATGCAATATTGAATATTTCTAGAATAATATTTGACATCGTTTCCATCGTTTGAATAAGCGAAAATAACCAAACTACGATATCAAAATGCCCTTGTTCACATGCAGCCTTGAGAGGTTGTATAACATCATGTGTATTACTACAATATATGTTCTTCGCATCGTCGATACACCCTTTCTCGCATACCTCATTGAACATATCTTGTGTTGGAACCAATGTATCAATGGGATACAATTGCTCATACTCCATCTTCCGGATTCTAAGTAAACGAGAGAATGAGAGAAAATAGATAAAAGAGATGATCTATTTTCTAACAAAATTATGTTTTTACACCTTTTTTTTATTATTCAATGTATGATGGGAGGTCGTCAATGTTAATAAATATCAGTCCCTTGGTACCTGTAGTAGCCGGGCCTCGTTTATTCGCCAACTTTGAGAGCTTCGCATATTTCGCTTGAGTAATTTTAAACTCATCGAACAATGGATTCGATATTTGATTCTTCGGAATATGATTATGTACTGATCGTGCGATCATTTTATACAACTTAAAGTCGGGATATCTCTCCTCTCCAGTCGATTTATATAATACGTTTCTACCCTTATCATCCGTTATCCAATCTACAATAAGACGAATAATCTCATCGTCTTCACATAACTTCTCTGTCTCTCGGTGATCATCGATAAAATAATCAAACAGAGAGCATGCAAGACGGCACAAATCAAAACTATAGTTTGGCTCAAGTCGTGGTTTCTTATTATTAAAATATGGCTCGAAATTGTATTGAGTTGATGCATCGCCATTCATATGAAAACTATCACTGCACATAAGAACCCCCTTGAACTTGTAAATGGAACGACCGAAATCAATAATCTTAAATATACGCCCAAAGGTAGGGACCTTGTAATACTGCCCGTCCACCAAATAATATATATACTCTTCTTCCGTTTCAATATACATGATGTTATTTGTATGCAAGTCGTTGTGTGTGAATGAATACATCTTTTGATAAATTGTCAACGTCATAATGATTTGCAATAAGATGGAACACCACTCATCATGTGTTAATTCGTTATCCATCATCAAACTATCAAGTGTGTTTTTACATTTTTCAAGGAATATCGCTTGTACTGGAAAGTTTTTTATTTTTGCGATCACCTTCTCTTCTTCATCGTAGCTATCATCATCGTCCTCACTGCAACTACTACCTTCTTTACTATTACTTGTGACATCACTGTTACTATCCTGGTTACTATCCTGGTTACTATCCTGGTTACTATCCTGGTTACTATCCTGGTTGCTATCCTGGTTACTATCCTGGTTGCTATCCTGGTTACTGTCCCTGTCGCTGTCGCTCTCTCCATCATTTTCACTGTCACTGTTACTGTCACTGTTACATGATGTATCCGACGACCTAGATGAACATGAAAGACTAGATGCAGTCGACAACATATCAACCAGATAATCTGAACTATCATGCACTATACAACTATCAAGTTCACATAAGTCCGACTCAAGACGTACATCATTTATGCTTATACTAGTTTGTGTATCCGCATTATTTGAACCACCATATGGGATACAGTCTATATCAAGGGTAATATCGCTATCCCCTCGTCCAGGTTCTAATCCTACATCCGCATTCGTACCATCATCCAATATGACAAGCTTCTTCTTATTCTTGTTTTCCCGTGTACCATCCTCTCTATACCCATTCTCTTGGTTATACATGGTATCTTCATCGAATGGACACTCTAATGTGAATAAATCATTCTTATGATTGTTAAAAAATGTAGACTGACTCAAATGCTCAATATCATCAAATATATTAACCATAAACTCGCTCTGATGACATAAATACGTCCCATAATAATCCAACCCATGTACAACACCATGATGATGCAACGTCTGACTCGTTAAATATGAGAAAAATGCATCGATATATGCAGAGTTATTCGGGTCAATTACCTTTGGATGACAAGTTGTCTTTGTTGATGAATATGATGGTAGCTCTGTAAGTGTCGGATCGCTTGTATTATACTTTCCAGAGAGATACTTCACTGGATCAAGTAACGGTGAATATTTCACAAAAATCGGAACGTTCATAATTGGTCCAGTTCCACCATTTACATCGTCACTTGTTATACATGCTTCAATGTTATTATATGTTGAATCCTTGCCAATGAGATTATTATATGTTTCTGGAGCATCTTCGTCAAAAGAGGTTGTTTCAGGAGTTGTTGTTCCTAAAATTGAATGAATGTAATAATGCTGGTTTAGCTGGATGGTGTTATAGTTCGTTTCGTTGATCGAGAAGAATCTTGAATAAATCGGAACATAGTTTTGAATATTCGAGAGCTTCGTTGTTGGATTCTCTAAAGTTGTTGATGGAAGAAGTCGGGCTTTGCGATAAAATAATGAATACTCTTTAGGTGAAAATGTGTTTGACGATAGTGGGGCGATCATATTTTATGGATGAATGGTATTTTAGAGTGTAATGTGTATCAAACAATAAGATTCACGTGTATATAATATTTGATATGAATCCTATATAGATATTTTATTGTTGTTTTGAACGGGTACTATTCTATTGGCTACAACTTATGTTATGTTGATGCGCTAAGTTATTTAGTAAAAATACCATGGTATTAAAAATAATAGTGTTAATATTTTTTCTTGAATTAATATATAAAAACATACACAATGGTTCTCACTCGCTCAAGGTCCTCTGCTCTTCGTTCTACAAAGAAGGTCTACGCTGCTCGCGTTCGCTCTTCTCCTTGCCGTAAGCTCGGCGCTGCCACTTGCCGCCGCACCTCTGGTTGCAAGCGCGCTGCTGGCTCCAAGCGTTCTTTCTGCCGCAAGTCTAAGAACCGCCACGTCTAAGATTATATAATATACAAATTGTTAAACAGTTTTATTCAATCATACGTAATACGTTTGAATAAAATATATTATATAGGTATCATATTCATTGTATAGATATCATAATCATTATATACTACCCATTTTTAACAAAAATGAACCTAGAGTTATCAAAGTTTGATATGAGATCAATTAGTTTCCGTCCTGATGAAAACAAAGGTCCAGTTATCGTACTCATTGGTCGTCGTGACACCGGTAAAAGTTTTCTTGTACAAGACCTTATGTATTATCATCAAGACATTCCAATTGGTACCGTTATATCTGGTACAGAAGCAGGGAACGGTTTCTTTGCAGAACATGTACCAAAACTATTTATTCATGATGCATATAACTCGGCAATTATTGAGAACATTCTTAAACGACAAAAGGTTGTTTTGAAACAGATGAAGAAAGAGATTGAGATGTATAAAAAGTCGTCAATTGATCCGAGAACATTTGTTGTGTTAGACGATTGTTTATACGATAGTAAATGGACGAAAGATATTATGATGCGTCTATTATTTATGAATGGTAGGCACTGGAAAATCATGCTTATCATTACGATGCAGTATCCTCTCGGTATTCCGCCAAACCTTCGTACGAATATTGATTATGTCTTTATTTTGCGAGAGCCATACATAGCAAATCGCAAGAGAATCTATGACAACTATGCCGGTATGTTTCCGACATTCGAGAGCTTCTGTCAAGTGATGGATCAATGTACAGAGAATTATGAATGTTTGGTAATAAATAATAATGCCAAGTCAAATAAACTTCAGGACCAGATTTTCTGGTACAAGGCGCAAACCCATGGACCATTTAAACTTGGATCAAAGGAGTTCTGGGAGATGTCGAAAGAAATTGGATCCGATGAAGAAGAAGAGTCGTACGATCCAGCGAATGTAAAGAAGAAGGGTGCTGGACCGAAAATAAATGTGAAAAAGTCGAAGTGGTAACTATAATAATCGCGATGGACTGTTGCGGCGTATAATATGTTTTTATTTTTTATGTTCAATGTATATATTTACTATGTCATCTGCAATTACTGTTGAAGATGTTTCATTCTCTTGGGTGATTTCATCTCTCGATGTGGCTCCATCATTAGATGGTCTTACAAACGTTGTGAAGAATATTCATTGGAGATATCGTGCTGACTATACTGATGCTGCTACCGGTAAATCATATACATGTGATGTGTATGGTTCGAACTCTTTAGGAAATCCTGCTCCCGAAAGTTTCGTTCCGTATGAACAGCTACAGAAAGATACTGTTGAAGGATGGCTCTCTCACATGATCGATGTCACTGGTTACAAGACATACTTGTGTGAAACCATTCGTCAACAACTGACCCCTCCTATTGTAACTCTTCCTTTACCATGGGTGCCTGTTCCTCCTCCTCCTGCACCGGTTGTTGAAGAGTCGGCCCCTGCACCTGCGCCGGCACCTTCTAGCGACCCTGCGCCGGCACCTTCTAGCGACCCTGCGCCGGCACCTTCTAGCGACCCTGCACCGGCACCTTCTAGTGACCCTGCGCCTGCACCTTCTAGTGACCCCGCACCGGCACCTTCTAGTGACCCTGCACCTGCACCTTCTAGTGACCCTGCACCTGCACCGGAACCTGCTCCATAAACATAATAAATACGTTATACCAAAATATTCACAACATTATATAAGTGCATATTTTGGTATGGTAACATACGCAACTTGTATAAATACAATGGACGGGTTGGGTCACAATATCGAACATACATCCAAAGTATTCTTCTTATAGAAGAAAAACAAAGAATATACGTCTATAATCCACCAACAAAAGTAGAACATAATTAACAATTTAGACCCCCCCAATTTATCGAGAAGGTTGAACCTCAAAGGAAACTACTTTTTTCAGTTAGTTGGGTCGGATATACTTTTCATTTCACCTAGTATGTTCAGTTATTCCGCTGCACTACTTCATACCGGTACTGTATATTCATTGACAATTTTTGACAAACCATGTTCTAAATGGATCGTATGCAA
>JACCED010512030.1_pt1 | contig 20736 bp, 14 predicted proteins | sample 7455021 | NCBI WGS metagenome assembly JACCED01 (sample SAMN15323456, study PRJNA562643) | freshwater metagenome | isolation source: river surface water | place: USA:Blue River Watershed | collected 2017-08-19
TAATGCAGCGGCATCAGGTTGAGTGATGACCGTTGCTGTATTGCCTTGGAAGTGATTGGGAGCTGGGATTGATTCCCCTCGGCTCACAACCATGCGTAAACCCGTGCTGTTGCTCGGATCTACATCCCGATCAATGCGGAACAGCGTTACTGGTCCGGTCTTGAGCGGAAAATTACCTGCAACGCCTAATTTGCGATTGCAGTGAGTTGTTTGCGTTGCATTCTTTGGGTCAGCTGCAAGCTTTGTTGCTGCAGATCCGCAGTGCCACAAACGCACTAAACCTTGTGAAGCATCAAGGTCAACTATGTCCACCAAGTAGTTTTCATCTGATCCAAGTGCTTCGCACATCATCATTGTTACTGCGCCTAAAACATCCCGTTCACAGGTTGTGACTGTGCCACGGTCTGCAAGACGTCCAAGTGAAGAACAAATACATGCGCCCATCTCAGTTGGGAACTCTGGCCAGCAGCGAATTGCAATGGCATCAAGTAGCTCATCTTCACGCCACTTATCTAGTGCGACTTCTACTCCATAAACTTTCTTCGCCTCGTCAACGTTAACTGAAGCCAGCGATGGTTGAGCAGCAACTGCGCCTGCATACGCTAATTCGCGTGCCTCCTCTTTAACCTCTGAGATTTTGCCAAAGGCATCATCGATTGTTATCTGACGAATATCTAAACCAAAGAGTGAGCGGATTTGTTGTGCATCATAAAGACATGGTGTGAATCCAATTGGTGCATCTCCAACTGCACCAATTTTCTTACCCTTCATCCAATCAAAGGCTTTCTGTGCATCAGCCTCAGAACCAAGTTCGCCAGTTATATTTTTAGGAGTTGTTACATCGGGTAACTTTCCTGCGAGCGCAGCTTTAATCGCCTCGCGAACATGTGGTTCATCAGCGTTGCCATGGATGTGGCGAATTGATTGACCAACATTCATCAAAGCATGTGCGGCAAGGTTTACACCGCACATTGAATTCAACTTCAACCGCTCCCCGACCTCACCAGGTTCGCGCATTGACCATCCAAGAACTGGTCCCTTTACTTTTCCAAGAAGTTCAACCGCTGGTGATGCATCTGAAAATGAAGCCATAAACAAAATATGAAGATCGGCATCTGGAAGTGTTACCGCTGCTACATCTTCAACGGTCATTACTAGATCTGTTGGGCCCACAACCGTTGCTCCCAGCTCGCTAAGCAAAGCACGAGCGGAATCAAAGTTGGCTTGGGCGCAGGTCAGGTCGAAGGTGGGACGCGCTAGTGCGACGAGAGCAACGATGCTCATTAAACCTCCAGTGGTAAGACCTCTTGGCAGAGCGTGCCACTGGAGTAGATGTGAGTCAATGCTGAAAGGGCATTTTTACGCGTTGTTATAAGACTGTGATGATGGTTATTTCTGGAGAAGAAAGGCTCTGGTCCGACCATTGACCTCAAAAGTGGGCCAATCTGGGTCGTTGGAGAGCATTTTTACGCCTGAATCGGTAGCCACGATGGTGTCCTCGGCCTTCCACCCCTTGCCTGTTGGGTTCCATGCAATCGGCTGATTGTTGGCAATTAAGCGTGCGCTGCCCTGATTAGCTGGCCAATCGCGAGGGAGGAAGCCTGTTGGGCCACCTTGATGGTGCTTGGTCCACTCATCGGCATCAAAGCCGTTGGCTGGGTATGCAGCGATAGCTGCGTTGATTGGATCGGAAAATGGTTTACCAACAATGGTCGCATCTAACAAAGCTGCTTCAACATTATAGATAGCTGTGTAATCAGAAACCATCTGATCAGTTACTTCACCAAAGGTAACAATGCGAGTCACCGATGCAATGAGACCTTTTCTCTTTGCGCAGATCGACGCTGAGACTCGATTGCCCACAGCCGCATCAGTTGGGAGCGGATGTCTAAATCTGTGAACACGCTCTTCGCCCGCGACACCCAAGAATGCAATCTCAAGATCGGCTTGCCATAGAGAGTGTGTAATTAAACCTGCAACATCAATTTCGCGATCTGTACTTTCGACCTGCTTCATTGCATTTCCTAATGCAACCGCTGCATCCACACAGATTTCTTTGAATCGCGCAAGATCGGATTCAATTAGTGAAGCGCGAATCATTTCAACTTCAACACCAAGATCAATTCGATCGCCACCAGGTTGATCGCTGCCAACCTTTGATCCAGTTGGAAGAAGTGGATCTCTTCCTTCAGACCATTTAATCGTTTGGATAGTTACTTCGCTAGGCAACTCTTCCGCGATTAAACGTGGAGCTTCCACAACATTAGTAATTGCAGTCGCCGACTCTTGGGTAATTATCAAATCAAAACAAGCCATATCAATAGTTGTAGGAACGTGTGCTCGTCCAGCGATGGCCCAGGCAAGATTTGGATTACGGCGCAGCACAAAGGCATCAAGACCCTTGGATTTCATGAGATCGCGAAGTGGCTGAATTCGTTGATTAAATGCGCTCATATGCCGATGCTACAGGCGACCAGCTTGATGAACGCGCTTTAGGAACTCTTGGGTCTTTGGATTCTGCGGATTATGTAACACCTGCTCGGCGGTTCCGCGCTCAACAATGTTTCCTGATTCAAGAAAACAGACTTCATCTGCCACTTGTGTTGCAAAGCCCATCTCGTGGGTCGCAAGAATCATGGTCATTCCATCGCTCTTTAGATCTCGCACCGCGGTAAGAACCTCATTAACTAAAACTGGATCGAGCGCAGAGGTAACCTCATCAAGCAATAGCAATCTTGGACTAACCGCAAGAGATCTAATAATTGCTACACGTTGCTGCTGACCACCACTTAGTCGATCTGGGTATTGATCTGCCTTATCTGCTAAATCAAACCGCTTAAGAAGGTGCATCGCGTGAGCATTTGCTTCATCTTTGCTCTTTCCATGAACCTTGATCGGTGAAAGCGTGATGTTTTCCAATACGGTCTTGTGTGGAAAGAGGTTAAAAGACTGGAAAACCATCCCGAGTCGACGACGGACATCATCAACATTGATCAGAGGATCTGATATCTCTTCACCATCCAAAAAGATTTGCCCATCATCAATTGACTCCAACAAATTAATGCAACGAAGCAATGTTGATTTTCCTGACCCAGATGCGCCAATCAAAACAGTTGCTGTGTGTTCAGGAACAGTAAGGGATAAATCATTAAGAACAAGCTCTGCTCCAAAGGATTTGCGTATGTTTACAAGCTCAAGGACATTACTCATCAGATCGCGCCTTCAGAGTTTTGTGCACTTGTTCGCTGTCTAATGGCTCTATCGGTGTAGCGGGTCATGGGAATGGTGATGAGAAGAAACAAGATCGCCGCTACAACGTAAGGTGTGTAGTTAAAGGTTCGGCTGGCATTGATCTGCGCAGCACGTACAGCATCGGTAACACCAAGGATGGATACCAAGCCAGTATCTTTTAAGAGTGACACAAAGTCATTTAGCAGGGGTGGAACAACTCGGCGAATGGCTTGCGGAAGAACAACAAAGCGCATTGTCTGCCCCGAAGTTAAACCTAAGGATCTTGCTGCTGCTCGCTGACTTGGGTGAATCGACAGGATTCCGCTTCGAATTACTTCTGCGACATAAGCCGAGTAGGTAAGAACAACAGCAACTGTTCCTAAGAAAATAACATTGCTGGAAACGCCTTTGAGCCCTAGTGCTGGAACACCAAAGCCAACTAACAAAATAATCAAGATAAGAGGTGCACCACGGAAAATATCAACATAGGCGGTTGCAAGAAATCTAAACGGGGTTAGTGCGGGAGATTTTGTAGTTCGCAATAGGGCTAAACCTAATGCGATGACTCCGATCGCTGCTCCCCCGATAAATGTGAGTTGCAAATTGATCCACAGCCCTTTAACAACAGTAGGAAAAACCTCTTTGCCATAATCAATGTCAAAGAAAGTAGCTTTAACTGTCTCCCAACCTGGGCTTGTAACAAGAATTATTAAAAGGGTTCCCAAGACAAAAATGGAAGAAGCCGCAGCAATACCTGCTTGCTTGCGGCTTATTGCACGTCGAGACTTACGACGTTGAATCTCACGTGAGCTTGGCGACCACGCAGAGCTTTGCTTCTCTGACATGGCCGCCAAACTACCGCTTCTACTTCTTATTCTCTATTAAGGCTTCAAAACAGGAGCGCCAGCATCGGTTGCTAGCCACTTCTCTGTAATTGCAGCCAATGTGCCATCGGCAGTAATTGCATCAACTGCGCCTGAAACACATGAAGTTAGCTTGCTGCCCTTAGTAAGCAAGAGACCGAACTGATCTCCTGAACCTGTTGATGGAAGCTGGCCAACGATAATTCCGTTAGGAACTTCAACTCCTGATAGGTAGAACGCAGTTGGTAGATCTACGACTAGACCGTCGATCTGCTTGTTCTTCAGTGCTGATACACCAGCTGCGTTGTCATTGAATACCTGTGGTGTTGAACCAATCTGGTTTTCAATCGCATCAAGTGATGTTGTTCCAACAGCTGCGCCAAGCTTTGCGCTCTTTAGCTCTGCAAGAGTTGTCTTTCCTTCGATCTTGCTTCCCTTAAATGAAACGATTGCCTGTGGAGCTGTGTAGTAAGGAGATGAGAAATCAACTGCATTCTTGCGCTCTTCTGTAATTGAGAATTGCTGCAAGTTGAAGTCAAAGTTCTTCTCACCTGGTGTTACAGCTGAATCAAATGTTGTACGAACCCAGGTCACATCTGCTGCGTCAAACCCGAGTTGCTTTGCAACTGCGTATGCAACCGCACCTTCAAAACCATTGCCGGTCTCTGGTGCATCATCAATGATCCATGGGTAGTAAGCAGGCTCGCCAGTTGCGATTGTTAGCTTGCCTTCGGTTACTGTCGCAAGATCTTCCTTTGCACATGATGCTGCCTCAGATGTTGATGAATCTGATGATGAGCATCCTGAAAGTGTTAGCGCTGCTGCAATTACAACAGCTGAAAAAATACCGAAACGCTTTTTCAACGTAATCTCCTAAAGTGTCAGGGGATCATCACTAACCAAACTAACTTGATAAGTGCAGTTAGTTAGACCCACGCTTGCCGATGATGGTGGCTATCGGCCTGGTCTTCACCCGGAGCACCCCGCCGCGGTGGAGGGTTGCCGTCCAGTTAGCCGGGGCTTGATGCTGGAACTCGTGACCGTTGCCAAGGTTACTTTCACCCTTTGGATTGTCAACATTTGCAGCAGGGTTTTGTATACTGTTTACAATTCTTGGGAAAATGGCTACCCTCGTGTCCTGCATCACTCATCAACCGGGGGCGAGACATGTCTGTAGATACCAGCTTCATCTATCCCTTTTCCCACGGGGATAAATCCCAATCGGAGCTCTTAGGCGGCAAGGGTGCAAACCTTGCTGAGATGGTCAAGATCGGGTTGCCCGTTCCTCCGGGGTTCACCATCACGACACATGCCTGTCGAGAGTTTTTGAAGACGGGCACCTTGCCCCCCCAACTCATCCCAGAGTTGGATACAGCGATTAATGAATTAGAAAGCACCTTGGGGCGAATTTTCGGAGACCCTGAGAACCCACTGATTGTTTCCGTTCGTTCTGGAGCTAAGTTTTCTATGCCAGGAATGATGGAAACAATTCTCAATGTTGGTATGACGCCAGATGTTGCACATGGGTTGGGAGAACAAACTGGCAATCCTGGATTTGCATGGGATTCCTACAGAAGATTTATAGATCTCTATGGCCGAATAGTCTGTGGCATCCCTAAGGATAGTTTTGCTGAAATCGATAGCAAGTACCTGCAATCCAACAAAGTACAAACAATCGACAAGATTGATCACCAACAAACTAAGTCACTAATAAGTGAATACATCGAGATAATTGAAAAGTATGAGGGACGGCCATTTTCTTTAAATCCCCGTGATCATCTGCTTCGCTCGATCGAGGCGGTCTTTCATTCGTGGAATTCTGAACGAGCGCAACTGTATCGCCAGCGGGAAAGAATTCCATCTGATTTAGGAACTGCAATAAACATTCAGTCCATGGTCTTTGGAAATCTAACTGATGACTCAGGTACCGGCGTTGCGTTTACGCGTAATCCATCAACTGGTGAAACTGGAAATTATGGTGATTACCTTGAACGAGCTCAGGGTGAAGATGTTGTTGCCGGAATAAGAACACCAATTTCATTGCGGGAGTTTGAACAGAAATATCCGTCTGTTTATGCAGAGTTAGATTCAACGATGTCTCTTTTGGAAGATCACTATAGAGATTTATGCGATATTGAATTCACCGTTGAAAAAGGCAAGTTATGGATCTTGCAAACTCGAGTTGGAAAAAGAACAGCTGAAGCCGCTTTTCGCATTGCCAGCCAGCTGGTAGATGAGGGAAAAATAGATATCGATGAGGCATTATTAAGAACATCAGGTAACCAACTGGTCAATCTCATGTTTCCCCAGTTTGATCTCTCAGCTTCAACTCTAGAAATTGCTAGAGGTATACCGGCATCTCCAGGTGCTGCTGTAGGAGCGGTTGTATTTGATTCAAAACGAGCCCAAGATCTATCTCTAGGTGGTCAAAAGGTCATACTTGTTCGAAGAGAAACTAGTCCAGATGATTTAGTTGGAATGGTCGCATCTGAGGGAATTCTGACAAGCCGTGGAGGGAAAACATCGCATGCTGCTGTTGTGGCACGGGGTATGGGAAAAACAGCTGTATGTGGATGCGAAAGCATCACAGTTGATGAAAAAGCAGGTTTCTTTTCAATAGGCGAACACCTCGTTCATGAAGGTGAAGTTATTTCTATTGATGGAAGCACGGGGGCTGTCTATCTTGGAGAAGTACCGGTTGTAGCATCACATGTAACGTCATATTTGGAAGGAAAACTTGCTCCAGAAAATCTCAATGCACCTGCCGTTGTAAAAGCGGTTCACAGAATTCTTACTCATGCGGATTCAGTTCGAAAATTACGCGTCCACGCTAATGCTGATACTCCTGAAGATGCTGTGCGTTCAAGAATACTTGGAGCGGAAGGTGTCGGTCTTTGTAGAACAGAGCACATGTTTCTTGGAGAGCGGCGAAGTTATATCGAAAGATTAGTCTTGGCGGAAAATGAAGAGGTTCAAAAGAATGTAATTGCCGAGATGGAGCCATTGCAACGGGCAGATTTCGTAGGAATCATGATGGCAATGTCGGGTCTACCCGTGACTGTGCGTTTACTTGATCCACCATTACATGAATTCTTACCTCCTCTTTCTGTATTGACTGCAGAAAGGGCTAAATCTGAAGCGCTTGGCCTAGAGGTTTCCCCACGTGACACCGCGATATTTTCCGCAGTTCAAAGAATGCATGAAGCAAATCCAATGCTTGGCTTGCGTGGTGTAAGGCTTGGGATCTTGATTCCAGAGTTATACAAGATGCAGGTACGGGCCCTCGTTTATGCATACATTGAAGTCCAAAGATTGGGTCATCGACCGTTGCCTGAGGTAATGATCCCGCTGGTTGCCACTCAAAGAGAGTTACTCCACCTACGAGAGACTCTAGAGCTTGAAATCAAATCAACCTTTGCCGATGCTGGCCAAACAACGCAATTCCCAATTGGAACAATGATTGAAACTCCACGTGCAGCAATCACCGCCGACCGCTTAGTCCCTTATGCCGATTTCTTCTCCTTCGGCACAAATGACTTAACGCAACTCACTTGGGCTTTCAGCCGAGATGATGTGGAGTCTTCATTTTTGCCAAGGTACCTGGACCTTGAGTTACTGCCTTTTAATCCCTTTGAGTCTTTGGATGAGGCGGGGGTCGGAATTCTTGTTAGAACCGCTGTTGATCACGCAAGGAAACTTAACTCTGAATTCAAGCTTGGCATCTGTGGCGAACATGGCGGAGATCCTCGAAGCATTCATTTCTTTAACTCGCTAGGGCTTGATTACGTGTCATGTTCTCCATTTAGGGTACCCATCGCTCGTTTAGAGAGCGGAAGAGCTGCAATAAGCACGTACGCAGAAATGGGAGTTGGCAACAATGCTTGATTCCTTAGAACTCGAAGAGATAAGACGCGTTACCTCTGCTGCCGCTGAAAGTGTCATAAATCTACATGGCTCGTTAAACAAAAATGAGATCGATTTAGCAGCGATCACTGCGATGAGAAAAGCATTGAGTGAGATGAATGTGCATGGCACTGTCATCATTGGAGAAGGTCAAAAGGACAGCGCACCGATGTTCATGCATGGTGAAAAAGTTGGGAATCTCCAGGGTCTAGAGGTAGACATTGCCGTCGATCCAATAGATGGCACCACACTGGTTGCAAAAGGAAAACCTGGAGCAGTAAGTGTGATTGCATTTTCACCAAAGAATACAATGTTCAATCCAGAAGATAATTTCTATATGCTCAAATTAGTGACTGGATATGAGGCCGCAGATAAAATCTCACTAGCCCGACCATTACCTGAAAATTTACATGTTATTGCCGAAGCAAAATCAAAGAAGTTCCAAGAATTAGTTGTGGCCATCTTGCGCCGACCGAGGCATGAAAAACTGGCACTTGAGCTCCAAGCCCTTGGTATAAAAGTTAGATTTTTTGATGACGGTGATGTGACGGCAGCGATTTCTACCTGTCTCCCGGATAGTCAGGTAGACGCAATGATTGGAATTGGCGGATCACCAGAGGCGGTGATTTCAGCTGCCGGAATCATCGCATTGGGCGGGAGCATCCATTGCCAGATCTTTTCAAAGAGAGATATAGAGCTGTTCACCATCAATCCACTACAACCAATAAATCGACCGATTTTAACTAAATATGATTTGATTCATTCAAACAATGTCCTGATATCTATCACTGGCGTATCAGAGAATGAGTTAGTTAAAGGAGTAAGAGTTCATGATGGCCAAATGGTGTCCGATACATTAATCATTGGACGTCTAGCCAAGGGCCCCTTATTGCTACATATCTAGTTTGAGAATTTACATTAACTATTGAGGCTCATGGCTGCTAACGCGCCATTAATGATTGATTCGGAATTCAAGTCATGGATGGAATAGAGATCGGGAATATTGCCCGACTGACCAAAATTATCAACACCCATAGCAACTTGTGGCATGCCAAGTGCAGAGCCCAACCAAGCCATTGCATGTGAAGATCCATCATGGATGGAAACAATCGGTGCCCTCTCGGTGAAGGTTGTCCTTAATACCCCTGGCAATGATGGAGTTGTTGCAGTTCGGATACCTTGCTTTAGGGTTCTTTGCCAGCTTCCAAATACTCGACCTAACGAGGTTATATCAATGACATGGGCGACAACACCTTCGCCTGCGAGTTGCTTACCTGCAGCCAAGACTTCTGGCATCACCGCCCCGCTTGCTGCCAAGTAAACAACTGGAGCGCGGTCATTATCAACTTGATTGATGGCAATCCTTCCATCGACAAGACGATATGCACCAGCTAGAACTTGTGATCGCAATGTTGCTTCACCAATTCGTTTTTTGGCATCATTGAATTGCTGCTGCTCGATTGAACGTGTTGTTAACCTGAAGTAAAAAGCCAACTCATTTGGGTGAAGATCTGGAGCGGTATTTTTCTTCGCTCCAGCTACATGAGCGATCGCATCACAAAGCAACCAATCTAAGGCCTGGCCGAAAGCTGGCTCCATGAGAACAACGCCGGGAAGTTCGACGCCTACCGATGGTGTGATTGTTGATTGATGCGCGCCACCTTCAGGGGCAAGTGTGATTCCGGATGGAGTTCCGGCGACTATGAACTTAGAACCTGAATACACGCTATAAATAAATGCGTCGAGCCCGCGAAGGACGAAAGGGTCATAGACCGTGCCGATAGGAATTAATGATTGTCCTGAAAGATCACCGGACATCCCAAGCTGTCCCAAGAGAGTGAACAAATTCATTTCACTAATTCCAAGTTCAATGTGTTGTCCATTAGGACTCTCTGTCCATTTTTGGATTGAATTGTTACTCCACTCGCGCTTCATATCTCTATTAAAAATTCCATGACGATTAATGAAGCCACCCAGATTTGTAGAGGTAGCAACATCGGGCGCTGTTGTAACTAAATACGGACGAATCGCCTCATTACGGCTTATCTCATTAAGGACTCTTCCAAATGTTTCTTGGGAGGAAGAAAATCCGCTGGAGGCCGTGCCGGTTGATTGAGGGAAATCTGCTGAAATATGAGCACTGCCTCCATCGCGCTTCAAAGCCTTGCCACGTGCAAGACATAGTGAGTCCTCAACACTTCCAGGCTCAAATCTGCTCCACTCATTTGACTCGAGTAGTCCTACAGATTTACGTAAGTTATCGATCTGTTCTTTGCTCACTTGAGCCGAGTGATTTCTTTTGTCACCAGCAATCGGTAAGTGCCAGCCTTTGATTGTGTAGGCAAAAACCACGCTTGATTTATTCAATTCCTGATCACATTCATGAAACGCTTCAATGAGAGAGCTAATGTCGTGGCCGCCCAAATCTGTGAGGATCTCAAAGAGTTCATGATCGCCATACCTCTCAAGAAAAGCGCCTACACCTTGCGGTGCTCCATCCAAGAATCTTTCCCGCGCATCTTTTGGTTGTAGCCCGAAAAGAGATTGATACTGTTCATTTGGGATCTGATCAAACCATTGTTTGAAACTTCCACTGGCTTCATCCTCAAATACTTTCGATAACTTCGAGCCGTACTTAACCTCTCTTACATGCCAACCTGCGGCTTCAAATTGAGCGCGCCATTGTTCAATTCGTACACCGGGAATAATGCGATCCAATGATTGTCGATTGAAATCCACAATCCACATAACATTTCCTAATTTGGTAGTTGCTGGATCTGCAAGCGCCTCCCATATATTTCCTTCGTCGAGTTCGGCATCACCGATGACTGAAATAAAACGAGACTTTTCGCGCGGTCCAAAATGTGAGTCAACATACTGACGAGTCACGGCTGCAAAAAGCGGTGCCACTGCACCCAATCCAACTGAACCAGTTGAAAAATCAACGGTATCCGGATCTTTAGTCCTAGACGGGTAGCTTTGTAACCCACCAGCTTCACGAAGTCTCTTTAAATATGATTCATCTAAATTTCCCAACAAGTACTGAATTGCATGTAAAACAGGTGATGCATGGGGCTTGATACTAATTCGATCCTCAGAGTCCAGGAAGTGAAAATAGAGAGCAGTGAGTACTGAAACTAGTGAGGCGCTGGATGCCTGATGGCCTCCAACCTTTAAGCCATCCAGATTGGGTCGATCATTATTTGCGTAATCGACAATACGTGTTGAGAGCCAAAGTACGCGGTCTTGAATACTTCTGAGCACATCAATATCGCCATGCCCAACACTCAATTGAGGCAATTTATTCACATCTGATTTGGTGTTCATTTATTTTTTAACTCTTGCTTAATTCTGCTTTCAAGTGGGTACTCTTTTGGAGACTTATTAGCTCCTTTCATCCACCACTCGTAGTATTCAGAAAGCATGTCTTTAAGGTCATAGCTTGGGGCAAATCCAAGTTTGGTTAGAATTTTCTCAGAACTTAAATAGGCATTGTTTTCCGGAAATGGAAAAGCAACATTCTTTAGATCAAAATTCAAAGTATCAATTTGGAACTCTTCTGGTTGATACGAAACAACATGTGGTTCAATCCCACAGACTTGGCTTGCCAAATCCACAAAACCACGACTGGTTGTTGCTTGAGGTATAGCCAAGTTGAACTCTTCACTTCCGCTACTGCGGCTCAAGCTCAAAATCCTGACAATCGCACTTGCGACATCCCCCGCATATATGAATGAGTGAATCGACTTTCCGCCATTTGCCAAGAAGATTGGTTCATTATTTAGCAAACGACTAAAGACAAAGGACTCTCTATCTTCATAATTATCTGGACCCAATACAAAAGGAAGTCGCAGCGCAGTTGTGTCAAAAGCGCCTTGTGAGTTGAAATCTCTGAGAAGGTTTTCGGAGCGGATTTTCTCCGCAGCATATGGAGCAAATGGATGAGGTGGACCTTTAGGAAAGTCTTCTGTAATTGGAAAAACTTGGCTGGATGTATAGACAGCTCCCGTCGAAATGAAAACATAGCGAGAGACTTTTCCGGCAAAGAATTTCCCAGCTTCTTCTACCCAATCTGAAGCGTATGCCGAGAAATCAATGACAGCATCAAACTCTGAATCCTTGAACTGATCTAACGCCCCCGGTTGAGATCGATCGCAAATAACATTGTGTGCGCCTTTGTTCTCTTCGCGGGTTCCTCTATTAGCAATCGTGACCTCGACCCCAACATCACGTAGTGCTCGGAGTACATAGCGACCCATAAATCGTGTGCCGCCAAAGATTAAAACCTTCATCTCTTTCCTGCGCTCTCCTAGAGTTAAAGGTCATTGTAAACAGTTGACGATTCATATACAAGGGTTTACTCTCATTAACTATGGACAGGATCGACAGGGTCGAAACCTTCGAAGCACGAGTTCCTCTTGCTCATCCACTCACTGTGGGTTCTGCCCGAATCACACATCGCACATATTCAATAGTTCGAATAACCAGTAGTGATGGAATCACTGGGATTGGTTATTGCTACAGCCGTGGATTGCCTATTGCGCAAATTATTAACGCGGTGATGACTCCACACATTATTCAACAGACAGCTGAGTCCCCCGATGAAATTAGAAAAAGGTTGATTGCCGCCAATTGGCAATCAAGCGAACATGGAACGCTAACCTCCGGATTTAGTGCCGTGGACATAGCTCTGACTGACATCATGGCAAAACGGTCAGGAAAGAGCGTCGCGCAGTTTCTGGGTTCAGATCTCAAAGAGATTCCTGTTTACTCTGTAATTGGTTATGACAATGGACATGATGAGACTGGACTTGAGGAAGAGATTGATTACGCACTTAGCCGCGGAATTAAATCATTTAAAATAGTTGTGGGGGCAAAATCACCTGAACGAGACGCTCATCGAATCAAGGTTCTGCGAAATCGAGTTGGAGAAAAAGCCTTAATCGGAGTTGATGCATTCAGAACCTTTGGGGACCTTGAAAAAGGAAAGCAACGTGTTGATTTGTTCAAGGAGTATGGCATCTCATTTATTGAAGATGCATTTCTGGAATCGCAGGGTAAGTTAACAATCGCACTTCGGGAGCAAACAGATGTTCCAGTTTCTTTTGGAGAATCTTTGGCCTCTGCAAGCATGGTTGAGCAAGTGGTTGATTACAACCAAGTTGATGTCTTACGAATTGATGCCTTAGTAATTGGCGGTGTCAGCGAATTTCTCAAGGCAGCAGATTATGCGGACAGATTTGGAATCAAGTATTCGACCCATATTCATACTGAGGTTCACTCCCAAATTGCCGCTGCTACAAAAAATCGTTACGCGGGTGGAATTGAATATCTAGACCCAAAGTATGAAATCGATCTTTTCCATCACCTCTTGGTGAAGCCAATAGAAATTTCTGATGGAAAAGCGCAATTGAGTACCGAGCCCGGCTTTGGAATTGAATGGGATTGGAACGCGATCCAGAGGTATAGCGCTTAAAAGGTACTGGTGGCGGGTGAAGGATTTGAACCTTCGAAGGCAGAGCCGGGGGATTTACAGTCCCCTCCCATTGGCCGCTCGGGCAACCCGCCAAGGTCGAACAAGTGTTGCGGCAATTATGGATAGTGCGTTGGGAAAGGATACCTTAGGCAGGTACGCGCACAAAATGCGTTTTAAGAGTGAAGGAGCCCTCACCATGGCAGCAGATAGCAGTTTCGACGTAACCTCCAAGATCGACCGCATGGAGCTAGATAACGCCATCAATCAGGCGGTCCGAGAGATCGAGACCCGCTTTGATTTTAAAAACACAGGTTCAAAGATTGAACTTGAGGGCGACAAGGTTTTGATTGAAGCAGATACTGAAGAGCGCGCAAAGGCGGCTTTGGATGTTGTGAAGGACAAGATGATCAAGCGCGGAGTTTCTTTGAAGCACCTTGATGCAGGAGATCCACAGCTGTCAGGAAAAATTTACAAGATTGCTGCACCTTTGAAGGAAGGCATCTCAACTGAAAATGCAAAGAAGATCGCGAAGAAGATTCGTGATGAGGGTCCAAAGTCTGTGAAGACTCAGATTCAGGGTGATGAGCTTCGTGTGACTTCAAAGAGTCGCGATGATCTGCAGGAAACCATGGCCATGATCAAAGATGGCGGCTGGGACTTTGCAGTTCAATTCACGAACTTTAGATAATTGAGTAAAAACAAACTTGGCCTTTTATTTGGCGTAAGCGCTTATTCATTATGGGGAATATTCCCCTTGTATTGGCCGCTACTTGAACCAGCCAATCCACTAGAGATTGTTTCGCACCGAGCAGTGTGGACCTTGGTTTTCTGTGTCATTGTTTTGGCGGCAACCAAAGCGCTGAAATCAACCTTAATTACTCTAAGGCGCCCAATGGTTGCGGTAAAACTCTTTATCTCTTCTCTTTTAGTTTCTGTTAATTGGTTGGTTTATATCTGGGCTACAAATAATGAGCATGTTGTTGAAGCATCACTCGGTTATTACATCAACCCTTTGATAATTATTGGTTTCGGCGTAATTTTCCTCAAAGAGAAAATGCGTACTTTGCAATGGGCTGCGGTGACCATCGCATCTTTAGGAGTTCTAGTCTTGACTCTAGATTACGGTCGTCTACCGTGGATCGCATTGACTCTTGCTGTTTCATGGGGCAGCTATGGATTGGTGAAGAAGCAGCTCGGATTGGGTGCGCTGGAGGGCCTCGCAATTGAGACCTTTATTTCTAGTTTTTTCTACCTTGGATACCTGATTTATCTAGGCAATCAAGGTACCGGCCAGTTTGGACACCACTGGGGATTAACTCTGCTGCTTATGAGCGCAGGCGCAATAACCGCTATCCCGCTATTACTATTTAATGGTTCGACCAACAGACTTCCATTCACCACCATCGGTCTGCTTCAGTACATAACACCAACGCTTCAGTTCTCGATTGGTGTTTGGGTTCTCAATGAGGATATGCCAACTGCACGTTGGATAGGGTTCTTAATTATTTGGGCGGCGCTTGTGACATTGACCTTAGATCTAATTAAATCAAGCAGAACGGTCAATAACAGCATCGCATAGTGACATGAGTGCCCCTGTTGCATCATTAATTGGCAGTGGCCCTAGTGCGCTGCGAGCTTCTTTTGCAGTCATCAACAACTGTTCACGAGATTCATCGAGTGCCTTGTGATTTCGCAAAGCCACAAGAACCTGTTGAACTGTTGTTTCATCTTCAATTGGCGCACTCAGTAATCTCTTCAGATCTGCATCGGCAGGATCGTTAGATTTCATAACATTCAACGTCACTAGGGTTGGAACACCTTCACGTAAATCTGTTCCTGGGGTTTTTCCGGATTGATTTGATTCGCTGGCAATATCAATAACATCATCAGCAAGTTGGAAGGCAACACCAATCTTTTCGCCGAAAATAGTAACGGTATCTGTAATCGCGGCAGGTGCTCCTGAAATCATTCCACCGTAACGCGCAGATGCTGCGATCAATGAACCGGTCTTATCTGCAACAACCTTTAAGTAATGCTCTAATGGATCTTGTCCCTCAGACGGTCCCTGAGTTTCCATAATCTGTCCGATAACCAAACGTTCAAATGTTCGTGCTTGAAGGCGAACAGCCGCAGGTCCCAGATCTGCCAATAAATCAGAGGATTTTGCAAAGAGAAAATCTCCGGTCAAAATCGCGATTGTGTTTCCCCAACGCATGTTGGCGCTTTGAACTCCACGACGTAGTGGAGCTTCATCCATCACATCATCGTGATACAGGGTTGCTAGGTGGGTAATCTCGCAGGCAACCGCGGCAGCGATGACTCCCTGTCCTGTTGGATCCCCGTATTGAGCGGTTAAAAGGGTCAATAATGGTCGTAAACGCTTGCCGCCAGCGGCAACAAGGTGATGGGCGGTCTCATCGACAAAAGGGTATTCACTTCGAGTGTGGCTTCGCAGCAGGGATTCAACCTGCGCCATTTGGCTTATAAGTTGCGTCTCTAAAGCTGGCGCAACATTGGGAATGCCAAATGTGGACATTATCGAATGAAGATAGCTAAGTCGGTGATGAAATCAAGAACTGGAGCTGGGTAGATACCCAAAACCAAAGTCACTACCGCTGCTATTACAACTGTTGCACGAGTCAAGATTGAAGGAATTTCAACCGCTGTTCCATCTTCAACCGCATCTGTGAAGAACATCAACACGATAACGCGAATGTAGAAGAAGGCCGCAATAGCGCTTGAAAGTACACCGGTGATAACAACCGCTGTAGCCCCATTTTCATATGCTGCTGAAAAGATTGAAAACTTTCCAATGAAACCACTTGTAAGTGGAATACCAGCAAATGCAAGTAAGAATAGTGCGAAGGCAGATGCAGCGAATGGGGAACGCTTTCCAAGGCCCTTCCAACGATTGAGATCTGTAACTTCACCAGATGAATCGCGAACTAAGGTCACTACTGCGAATCCACCAACAGTTGCTACACCGTAAGCAAATAAGTAGAAGATCGATGCATCAAGGCCGGCCTTGTTAAGAGCAATGATTCCTGACAATAAGAAGCCTGCGTGTGCAATAGATGAGTACGCCAACATGCGCTTTACATCGCGCTGTGCGATAGCAACTAGGGATCCCAGCAACATACTGATGATTGCGATTGCAGAGATAACTGGAGTCCAAGACCATTCTGCATTTGCAAAAACTGTGTAAAAAATTCTGAGCATTGCTCCGAAAGCAGCAACCTTGGTTGCCGCTGCCATAAAGGCTGTTATCGGTGTTGGAGCACCTTGGTACACATCTGGTGACCATGAGTGGAATGGAACTGCGCCAACCTTGAATAGCAATCCAATCGAAAGGAAGGCCATACCGATCAAGAGTAGAACATCATTTCCGCTTCCACCGATGACCGCTTCACGGATACCTGCAAAGGTAATTGAGCCTGCAAAACCATATAAATACGCTGCGCCAAAGAGGAAAAAGGCTGATGCAAATGAGCCCAGCAAGAAGTACTTAAGCGCTGACTCTTGCGATGCCAAGCGACGACGACGTGAAAGTCCTGCCATCAAGTACAAAGGCAGTGACAACATTTCGAGCGCAACAAAGAGCATGATCAAATCACTAGCGATTGGGAAGATCATCATTCCTGAAACTGCGAACAAGGTAAGTGGATAAACCTCAGTTACTTGGTTTCCAGCCTGTGCAGCTTCACGTTCTTCATCAGAACCTGGCAGCGCAGCTGCCAGTGGAGTGAAATGTTCGGTATCTGCGATTAAAAAGATTGAAATAATCGCAATGATAAGGATTGATCCCTGAAGTAGTACCGCTGGACCATCAATTACCAATGAGCCCATCGCTGGAGTCAAAGATTGTTCTCCACGAATTCGCCAAACTTGAATTAACGCAAGCATCAAGGTTCCGAGTGACAGCGTTAATTGAACAACTGGACGAAGAGCCTTAGAAACAAATGCTTCTACGAGAACACCGATGAGCGCGCCACCAAGCAAAATCAGAATTGGTGATAGCAGTGTGTAAGAAAGAACTGGTGCTGTAAATGTCATTACTTGTCCCCAATACTTGGTACAGGATCAGAGAATCCCATTTGCGAAATCACATGCTTAGCCGCTGGGTTAATTACATTCAGCAGTGGTGATGGGTAGAAGCCCAACACAACGATGACTGCAATAACTGGTGCGATTGCCACCTTCTCGCGAAGTTTGAGATCCCTAAGATTTTCATTACCTGCAGTTGTTGGACCATGCAGCGCCTTCTGAACTGGAATCAAGATGTACAAAGCTGCCAAAACGATTCCGAAGGTTGCGATGATTGCATGCACTGGGTAACGAGTGAATGTTCCAACGAGAACAAGGAACTCGCTAACAAAGCTTGAAAGTCCTGGAAGCGCCAAAGAAGACATTCCCGCAATAAAGAAGCTCCACGCCATGATTGGGGTTACTCGCTGTAGACCGCCAAAATCAGCGATTGTTGAAGATCCACGACGTGAAATCATCCAACCAGCTACTAGGAATAGCGCTGCTGTAGAGAAACCGTGGTTAAACATGTACAGCGTTGCTCCGCTTTGAGCCTGGCTTGTCATCGCAAAGATTCCCATGGTGATGAAACCGAAGTGAGAGATCGATGTGTAAGCGATCAAGCGCTTGATGTCCTTTGCGCCGATTGCAAGGAATGCACCGTAAATAATTGAAATGACCGCGAGGATCATGATCAATGGCGTAAATGTCTTACTTGCATCCGGGAACAAGGTTAGGCAGTAGCGGATCATTCCGAAGGTGCCAACCTTGTCCAGAACTCCAAGCAACAAGACAGAGGTGCCAGGTGTTGCAGAGCTTGCTGCATCTGGCAACCAGGTATGGAATGGCCATACAGGAGCCTTGATTGCAAAAGCGATGAAGAATCCAAGGAACAACAAGTTTTGAGTTGTTGAACTCATTTGTAGTTGTGAAAGCTTTTGCAGATCAAAGGTGTGACCACCCTGATCCCCTGACATCACGTAAAGCGCGATGATAGAAGCAAGCATCAACAATCCACCAAATAATGAGTACAGCAAGAACTTAACCGCTGCGGCTGAACGCTCTCCTGTGCCGTAACCACCAATAAGGAAGTACACAGGAATCAACATCGCCTCGAAGATTACGTAAAACAAGAAGACATCAGTTGCCGCAAAGACACTGATCATCATCGTTTCTAGAACAAGGATCAAGACATAAAAAGTCTTAACACTCCAACGTCCACCATGAGCTTCATTCCAACCTGCAAGCACAACGATCGGTGCCAGGATGGTTGACATCAAAATCAAAACCAATGCAATTGCGTCGACGCCTAGCGCGAAATTAATTCCAAAGCTTGGAATCCATGCGTAGCTTTCAACAAACTGCAGGCTGACGTTATCTCGCTCGAAGCCAACCGCCATTGCGATTGTTGCTGCCATTACAACAAGGGTTGTTGCTAACGCAGCTTGCTTAGCAGCCTTTTCATTGCTCTTTGGAAGGGCAGAGATGATTGCCGCACCCGCCAGAGGCAGAAGCATTAATAGTGTTAACCACTTCATTACTGAACCACCACCCAAATAGCTCCGATAAGCGCAATTGCGCCTACCAAAATCAGTGCTGCATAGCTACGAACATAGCCATTTTGTAGACCTCGAAGCGCCGAACCTGAGCCCATTGCTCCCTGCCCAACACCACGGACTGCGCCATCAACGACAACTTCATCTGCTGCAACCAAGGTTGTTGTAAGTGCTTGACCTGGACGCATGAAAACCGCCTCATTAAAACGATCCTGCATCAAGTCTTGACGAGCAATCTTGGTAAAGATTGAAACATTCTCTGGTGCAACTGAAGAAACTTCTTGGCGTGCATACTTAAAGAATGCGATCGCAACTCCGATAGCAACCATTGTCAGAGCCATCGCAGATACAACGATCGGCTCAAGTAAGTGATGTTCATGCTCTGCATGGTGATCAAATAATGGATGCAACCAATTTTCCAAAGCATCGCCACGTGAGAGTAGGAAACCAGATGAAACCGATCCAATTGCAAGAATCGCCATCGGTAGCCACATCAACCATGGGGATTCGTGTGGATGCGCATCATCATCCCAACGCTTTGTACCTGTAAATGTAAGGATCATTACGCGTGTCATGTAGAAGGCAGTGATTGCTGCGCCGATCAAAGTAGTTACACCAAGAATGATTCCCTTGGCTCCCCCAGCGTTAAACGCTGTTTCAATAATCATGTCCTTCGAGTAGAAACCAGCAAATGGTGGAACACCCAATATTGCTAGATAGCCAAGACCAAATGTTGCAAAGGTAATAGGCATGAATTTACGAAGTGCACCGTACTTGCGCATATTTACTTCATCATTCATTCCGTGCATTACAGAACCAGCTCCCAAGAACATCCCTGCCTTGAAGAAACCGTGGGTCAGTAGGTGCATGATTGCAAAGGCGTAACCAACTGGACCTAATCCAGCGGCAAGGATCATGTATCCGATCTGCGACATAGTTGAGGCAGCAAGCGCCTTCTTTATGTCATCTTTAGCGGTACCGATCAATGCACCAAACATCAAAGTAATTGCGCCAACAATTACTACTAATAACTGCGCGGTTGGTGCTGCATCAAATACAAAGTTAGAACGTGTAATTAAGTAGACGCCTGCGGTAACCATTGTTGCTGCGTGAATAAGGGCAGAAACAGGGGTTGGTCCAGCCATCGCATCGCCTAGCCAAGCCTGCAATGGGAATTGAGCAGACTTACCCGCTGCAGCAACTAGAAGCATGATTCCCATGCCTGTGAGCGCAGCTTCAGATGCGTGGTGTGCATGCTCCTGAACTCCTGCAAATGAAACAGTGCCCATGGTTGCAAAGGCGATCATGATTGCAAATGACAATCCCATATCGCCAATACGGTTCATGACAAACGCTTTTTTCGAAGCGGTTGCATAAGCAGGCTTTTGATTCCAGAAACCAATAAGTAGGTATGAAGCAAGGCCCACACCCTCCCAGCCAACATAAAGATTGAGGTAGCTGTCACCAAGAACCAATAGAAGCATCGCTGCAATGAAGAGGTTCAGATAAGCGAAGAAACGTCGACGATCCTTGTCGTGAGACATGTATGAGATCGAATAAATGTGGATCAGAGTTCCGACTCCTGTAATCAAAAGAACGAAACAGATTGAAAGCTGATCAAGTAGTAAACCTGCATCAACCTTGAAATCTCCAACGTTGATCCACTCAAATAGTTTTTGCCCGA
>JACCED011723956.1_pt1 | contig 20731 bp, 7 predicted proteins | sample 7455021 | NCBI WGS metagenome assembly JACCED01 (sample SAMN15323456, study PRJNA562643) | freshwater metagenome | isolation source: river surface water | place: USA:Blue River Watershed | collected 2017-08-19
AAACCGGTGACAGCTGATGTTGCTTTAAGTTTTGATAGTAAAGCTGTAATTCGTTCGATTCGAAACCTGTTGTCAACAAGGAAGTATGAACGACCATTTGATCCTGATTTGGGGTCAAACATTGATGCACTTTTGTTTGAAAATTTTTCACCTCTTGTTGCGAACTTAATTGAAAAAGAAGTTATTGATACCATAAACAACTATGAACCTAGAGCATTGATAGATAGTGTTAGAGTTTCTGCAAATCCAGATTCAAATCAATATGATGTTACAATAACATTTTACATAGAAAATGCAACATTACCGACAACAGTAACACTTCTTTTAGAGAGAAATAGATAAGATGGCTGCAAATACTGGTTTAAACATAACAGAACTAGATTTTAATCAAATAAAAACTAGCCTGAAGAACTTTCTTCAGTCACAAGATACTTTAAAAGATTACAACTACGATGGTTCTGCACTTTCAACATTGTTGGACATTCTGGCATACAATACACAATACAATGCATATTACTTGAACATGGTGGCCAATGAAACATTCTTGGACACAGCTTTACAGAGAGCATCCGTAGTTTCACACGCAAAAACATTGGATTATGTACCAAAATCTTCTATTGCACCGACAGCCACAATCAATTTGAAGGTCAATCAAGTCACAGATAGTTCATTGACACTGCCAAAATTCACATCATTTTTGTCAGAATCTATTGATGGTGTCAGTTATATGTTTGTTACGACTGAAAATTCCACAATTACGGTAGTAGATAACACAGCAAACTTTGATGGTGTAACCTTGAAACAAGGCACACCAGTTTCTTTGTCTTTCACTTACGACAGTACTACAAATCCAAAATCCATCTTTGAAATTCCAGAAATAAATGTGGATACTACCACACTGACCGTTTCGGTGCGTGAATCTTCATCTAACAATTATTATAACATTTACAATCACGCAAAAGATTACTTAACACTTTCTGGTTCATCTCTAGTATATTTCTTACAAGAGAATGTTAAAGGTTTCTATGAAGTAAATTTTGGTAATGGCATTTTAGGTAAACAATTAACAAACGGAAACATTGTCACACTATCATATGTTGTGACAAATGGTTCTGCTGCAACTGGTGCGAACAATTTTGTGTTGATGGATTCCATTTCAGGTTATTCAAACACAGTAATATATCCACTAACATCTGCAACTCAAGGTGGTGACAGAGAATCTATAGAATCTATTAAATTCCAGGCACCTAAGTCCTACTCTGCACAAGGTCGTGCGGTCACCAAAGATGATTACATCACAGCAATCCAACAGAACAACCTTGGTTATTCTTTTGATTCAGTGAATGTTTGGGGTGGACAAGAGAATGATCCACCAGTATATGGTCAAGTATTCATTGCAATGAAGCCATCAGGCTCATACATGTTAACTGAAAATCAGAAAACAAAATTGATTAAAGATGTTTTGAGACCAATATCAATTTTGACTGTAGAACCAACAATTGTTGATCCTGACTACACATACATTCAAATTACCGCAAATGTATTGTATGATCCTAAGAAAACAAGATTGACTGCAAGTGAAATAAAAGAAAATGTTAAGACTGCAATTAACAATTATGCAAAAACAACACTGAATAGTTTCAATTCAACATTTAGGTCATCGGAATTTAACAATCAAATAAATTCAGTTGATTCTTCTATCATTACAAACGAAATATCAATTCAGTTACAGAAGAAATTTTATCCAAATCTATCATCACCAACAACATACAAGTTGTATTACGGTGCACCATTAAAGCGTGGTTTGTTTTTGAGTGGCATCAATAGTTCACCTTCGGTTGTTTATAGAAACCCATTAAATCTGGCACAAACAATTGATGGCCTTTACATTGAAGAAGTGCCATCATCAACTGGTGGTGCAGAATCTATTACAGTAACCAATCCAGGTTTTGGTTATCAAGGTCAACCAACTGTCACAATATTGGGTGACGGAACTGGTGCAACAGCCGAGGCTGTTATGACAAATAATGGTACAATAAAACAAATCAATGTACTAACAAAAGGTACAGGTTACACATCGGCCATACTTAAAATTACTCCTGCTGCGGGAGACACCACAGGTTCATCTGGTGCAGGCATTATCACACTTGAAGGTCGTTATGGTACATTGAGATTATACTACAACGATACAACAAATGTCAAGACCGTGTTCAAGGGTAATATTGGTACAGTAGATTATAATTTGGGTATAGTCACACTAGATGCATTTTCACCATTGAATGTGAATAATGATTTGGGACTATTGACTGTAACAACCAATCCAACAACAACAATTATTTCTTCCACATATAATAGAGTTATTACTGTAGACGAATTTGATCCACAGTCTATTATTGTAAATGTTACTGCTAAGACAACATGATAGACAATAATCAAAAAACCTCAAATCTGGTTTTATCTCAGTTACCCGAGTACATTCGGGATAATCCTGAATATGCCAACTTCAATCTATTCCTAAAGGCTTACTATGAATGGATGGAAACTAATGGCAAGGTAACTGAGAGGTCTAAGAACCTATTGAATTACAAAGATATTGATGCAACAACAGAAGAATTCATAGATTATTTCAATAACGAATTTCTACCTTTCTTTCCAAGAGAATCTTTAGTAAGTCAAGAACAGGCTGTAAAAGTTGCAAGACAATTGTACCAATCTAAAGGTACACCAGGATCATATGAGTTCCTTTTCCGTGTATTGTATAACACCGATGTTGAACTGTTTAATACTAAGGATTCGGTGTTCAAAGCATCGGCCGGTTCTTGGTACATTTCTAAAAGTTTAAAATTATTATCAAACGATCCATATTTTTTACAAACAAAAAACTATAGGATTTTTGGTGAATCTTCAAAATCTATTGCAACAATTGAAGCAGCAGTATTGGTTGGAAATAAAACCGAACTATTCATATCAAATATACAAAGATTATTTAATTCTGGTGAGACTGTAAGAATCGTAGATTCGAATAATCAAGATGTTTTGTTTGGTGGTGAAGTTCTTAGAGCAAAAATTGTTGGTCAAATCAGCCAAATTAAAATCAATCCAACAAGTCGTGGTCTAACATATCAACCAGGTGATCCTGTTGTTGTCTATGGTGGATTGAATGCCAATGTTGCAAATCCTATTGGTGCCACCGCAAAAGTTGGTGAAATTACAAAAGGTTCTATTCAGCGTATCAATGTGGTGAATGGTGGTTATGGTTACTCCATGAAGCCAAACACACTTATTATCATTGAAGATTCCGCTATAAGTGGTGCAAGGGCAAATGTTGCATCTATATCTCCTTATTTACCGCCGTCCTTTAAAATAATTGATGGTGGCCAAGGTTATAGAGTGAACGATTCGCTTGTGTATGATGAATCAACATTTGCATTTGTTTCAGAAGTTGATGTTAATGGTACTATAACCAATATTAAATATAGCACAACAGTAAATGCACAAGCAATTGTTGGTGTAACCGCACAAGTATTTTCTTCAAATGCTCAAGCATCTGGTGCAGTGATACAAACAGCCACAGCCGTTGGTAATGCAAGAGCAAATGTGGCCTTTATACCTTTAGATGTTATTGGTTTCAAAAAGGAAATCAGACTAAGTAATGCAAACTTTTTCTTTGCTAATGTTGCAACATCTACCAAAGATACAACACTTGCAAATGCATTTACTTTCGGATCACTCACAACATACCCTATATCTTCCGTTATTGTTGACAATGGCGGTGGTGGAATAACCAAAGTACCAGAAATAACCGCACTGTCTACATATGTGACAGAAGATTCGTTTGATGAATTTTCGATAAATTCTTCTTTAGAATCTCTTGGTATATTAGGACCAATTCAAATTAGTGATGGTGGTAATGGTTACCAAGTCAATGACAGGATTGTTTTTAGTGGTGGTCGTGGGCGTGGACCATATGCAAATGTGACCGCTGTGACTGCAAATGGTTCTATTACTGCTGTTGAATACTTTATTGATCCACAATATCGCACATATCCAAAATGGCCATTGGGTGGAATGGGTTATACAAATGAATATCTACCTTCATTGTCCGTATCTTCTGCAAATGTGCAAGCTTCTGGTGCAAGTCTTTTTGTTCCAGCTATTCTTGGTACTGGTGCAACCTTTTCTCCAGTTGTAGATAGAGCAGGTTCGATTACAACAATCAGTATTGATAATTACGGTGAAGACTATGAATTTAAACCTAATGTTTCAATAAGAATACAAGACATTGTGGTATCGAATGTCGCAATTGAAAACTTACCACAAAAAGATGATGTAATATACCAAGGACCAACAATCAATCTTGCATCATACACTGCAAGGGTCAACTCAGTTTCTTTGTTGTCTGCTGATGCAAATTCACAATTGTCATTGTACAACTTGAGAGTTTACAATTACGATTCACAACCAAATCCAAAACTACCTTTGGTGATTGATGGTAAATATATCAGTCTACCAATGGCCAACTCGGCATTCCCACAATTCGTACAGACATACAATTATTTTGATGCAGTTGGAAACAGAACGGTATATTCAAGAACCTATGATAAGTTTGGTGTGATAACATATGGTGATGGTTCCGCAAAGGCCAACGCAACATTCTTAAATGGTCTTGTGTTTGGTGACGGACAATATTTGACAACACAGGGTCAACCAAGTTCATACGATGTGTTGCAGAGCACCAAGTACAACAATTTCACATATCAAATTACACTTGAAAAAGAAATTGCAAAATACAGAGAAGTGTTGTTGAATCTATTACATCCAACAGGCACAAATGTCATTGGTCGTTATGCACTAAAATCAAACAACAGCATGTTCCATCATGCACAACAAGGATTTTATAGTGGTAAACCATTGGATTACTACTTGGGTGAACATACATCTGATGCACTCAACATCACAACAAGTTTCACCAATAAGAGTAACAATGTAATCAAATTTAATAATAAACTTGGTGCGAATTTGGAAACTTTTATATTTCCAAATGTAAGTACAATTGAAATTAAGAATGACCGTGGTGTTAACATCAAATCTTTAGTTGTTGATGTTAATGATGCAGAAGATTCAATTACAATAGAGAGTAATGTTTGGTTAACATTTGCAAATGTTGCGGTTGTTACTGGTACTTCTGGTACCAACACACTAAATATTACATCGCTGACTGGTCAATTTGATTATGAAAACAACGGTGTTTATAGCAATACAAGTTATCCATTAAAAGATATTGTTTACACCGGTGATTCCATCAAAGTAAACAGTAATATATACACAGTTAAATCTGTGAACTATTTGGATGATGAAATTGTTTTAACAACTAACTTATCTAGTGACGAAAATACTTTGTTGTCGGTCAAAAGAAATTTCATTGCAAACAGCACACTTGTATCAAATCAAATTAAAATATTTGGTCCTATTGGACTACAATATATACCAGAGATTACCACAGAAGATGGTATTACATTAACAACAGAAGACGATAGAACAATCCTATTGGGGTAAACAATGTCAACAGTAAAAATTTCGCAATTACCAAGTCTAACAAAATTAGATAGTAACACAGCTAACACAATCTTAGTTGGCATTGATGTGTCAACCAGTGTTACTAGTAAATTTACAGCTAGAACTTTGGCCGATAGTTTGTATTCCAATACTGCATTGAATGTTGGTAACAACGCAATCGTTCTTCCAAATGTTATTGCACAGTTTGTTGGTAATAGCTCATCATATCTACAAACCAATTTGCAAAATAAAACATCAGATGGTTCAGCCGATTATGTTATTACTGCTGACACTGGTACAGATGAAGCAAATTACATTGATTTGGGTTTGGCTGGATCAACTGACGCTGATACAACATACACTTCTATACTGCCACTAGATGGTTATTTGTATGTACAAGGTAACACCGCAACATCTATTGGTGGTAACCTAATCATAGGTACGACAACCGCAGGTAGAACAGTCAATATTATTGCAGGTGGTCCAGAATCAAATAAAGTTCAAGTAAAGATTTCAACCGATGGTGTGAATTTGGTCGCAAAACCATTGAAGTTTGCAGACGGTTCTTCACAAAATACTTCTATGGAATCTGCCGGAACATTTGCAAACGGTGCATTTGTCAAAGCAAACTCTGGTTACACAACAGCAAACTCTGCCGGTCTATATGCAAATGGTGCTTTTGAAGCATCGAACTCGGCCAGTTTGTATGCCAACGGTGCATTTGGTGCATCAAACTCCGCTTCGTTGTATGCTAATGGTGCATTTATCCAAGCGAATGCTGTGTTCAACCGTTCAAATAACCAAGTGTGGCCTCAAGCCAATGCAGCATTTGGTGCCGCAAACTCAGCTGCAATCTATGCCAACGGTGCATTTGGTGCCGCAAACTCTGCATCATCATATGCAAATGGTGCTTTTGGTGCATCTAATTCAGCAAGTCTATATGCTAATGCAGCATTCATTCAGGCAAATGCGGTGTTCGACCGTTCAAATAACCAAGTGTGGCCACAGGCAAACGCAGCATTTAATGCATCAAACTCAGTATCTAGTTATGCAAACTCAGCATTCCTACAGGCAAACTCTGCATTTGGTGCAGCCAATTCCGCCTCACTGTATGCAAATGGTGCATTTACGGCTGCAAATGTGGCAACTTCAGCAGCTCTGTATGCTAACGGAGCATTCGGTGCGGCCAACTCAGCCAGTGCGTTTGCCAACGGTGCTTTCATAAACTCAAACAACGCATACACCACAGCAAATTCTGGTGGATTGTTTGCGAACGGAGCATTTGGTGCAGCCAATTCTGCTGGTCAATATGCAAATGCAGCGTTCACTAAAGCCAATTCTGCATACAGTTTGGCTGGTACACAAGCAGGTCGTCTAGATGTTATTGAACCGATTGCACAAGCAGCCTTCACAAATGCGGCTAGTGCATTGCAAAATACTGCAACTGTAATTGTTGAACAAGATTTAAAAGTACCGAGAAACCTATCAGTCAATGGTACACTTGTATTAACAAATACATCTTTTGCGGCTACCGAATCTGCAATAACAATTAAGGCAACTGAAAATGTACAAACACCATCGAACGATGGTTATATGTTGCACCTATCAGGCAAACAAAATGTAGCTTCAAGAATTGTTATTGATTCATTCAGTGTCACAGGAAATGCATATGGGTTACTTGCAGGCAGAACAGCAAGAGGTAATGTAAATGCACCACTTGCAACAGCAAACGGTGATATCTTATTGCGTATGTCTGGTAACGGATATGGTACCACACAGTTCGCACCATTGGGTATTGCAAGAATAGATATTGTTGCATCAGAAGATTATACAGATTCAGCTCGTGGCTCACGAATCGAAATGTGGAATGTGCCAATTGGATCAAATACATTACAGAAAATTGCAACTTTCAATGGTGATTCTGTGCATTTCAGTGGTGTAGTTAACCCAGAAAAAGGTTTCATCTATACACCAAGAGTTCCAGCAGGTAATCAAACAGCAATCACAATTGATTATGCAACCGATTCAATGCTCAAAGCAAATCTGGCCGCAGACTTAACTGTTTCACACAGTAATTTTGTTGCAGGTAAAGTAGTTGAGATGTGGTTAGTGAATGTGGATAATGTGAATCACACTGTAACACACGGTTGTGCAGCACTAAGGTCTACAAACAAATCAACAACTGCAACAATCACATCGGGAAGTTCCATGTATTTGAAGTTCTTCTCAATTGATGGTGACCTTGCAAACACATTTGTTTCTATTACCGGTTAATAAATAAAACACTATGGCAAATAAAAATATTCTCACAAACGGTTCAAAAGTTTCTCAGATAGAACTGATGTATTATGCACCGGTGGCTGTGGTGCCACCATATTTGAATGAGCCAATCAATGTGTTCTATTGTTTTCTGGCAAAACCATTACCATGGGATGATGAAATCAATCCACCTGTTCCTTCAACTGACTTGAAATCACTCAAGCAGGTGTACAGGAATATGTTCATTGCAAAGAAAATAAAGACAAACGATATATCTCCAGTCATTCAGCGAGTAGACTGGACTTCTGGGGTAACATATGATTATTTCCAAGATGATGTTGATATGTTTGAAAAAGATGTGAATGGTTATATCACAAAAGTTTTTTATGTGAAAAACAAATATGACCAGGTTTTCAAGTGTTTGTGGAATAATAATGGGCAACCTGCAACAGCAGAACCATACTTTGAACCGGGCACATACACCGCAAACAAAATGTTCCAAGGTGAAGATGGTTATAAGTGGAAGTTTATGTATACCATTGACACTGGTCTAAAACTAAAGTTTATGGACAAAGAATGGATGCCAGTGGCAATTGGTACAAATACACCAAACCCTCTAATCACATCAGCCGGTGCAGGTAGTCTAGATGTTATCAATGTGATTGATGGCGGTTCAGGATACGATCCTGGTAACTCCGTGGTGCAGGTTGTCATAACTGGTGACGGAACTGGTGCAGCTGCAACCGCTGATGTGGAAGATGGTGTAATAACTGACATTATTGTTACCAATCCAGGTGGTAATTATACCTATGCAAATGTCACAATTCAGTCTGGTTATGGTGCAAATGCAATCATAACAACATCAACTTCACCAGTTGGTGGCCATGGTTTCAATCCATTTTCCGAATTGGGATGTGACCATGTGATGTTGACTTGTGAATTTGAAGGTGATGAAGGTGGATTATTACCAACAGACATAGACTTTCATCAGTTGGGTATAATAGTCAATCCAACAACCAAACAATATAATCCAGTTTATGCAAACGGAGTATCATACAGTACAACAACAGATATCGTTGTTGCACCGGGTTCGGATATTGGTTTCCAAATGGATGAGATTGTTTATCAAGGTCCGGTGGATAATCCAACATTTATTGGAACAGTTTTATACTTTAACCTTTCTACCAATCTATTAAAGCTAATAAATACAAGAGGTGTTCCAGTAATTAATAGTCCTATTTTTGGTCAGTCAACCACATCAACAAGAACTGTATTGTCTTACAGTCTTCCAAATTTTGCAATTTATTCAGGTTATTTGGCATATATTGAGAATAGACCAGGTGTTCAAAGAAGTGATGACGGAATAGAACAACTCAAATTTGTATTAGGTTTCTAAGGGAAAAAAATGGCTCTAAATTTTAACGTTGATCCTTACTATGATGATTTCGATGATGCAAAAAACTTTCATCGAATTCTATTTAAACCAGGTAAGGCTGTACAGGCCAGAGAATTAACACAGGCACAAACGATCCTACAGGATCAAATTACAAAGTTTGCCAATAACATATTCAAAGAAAATTCACCTGTAACTGGTGGTCAACTCACAACCAACTTTAATTGCTATTATATTAAACTACAGAGCACATATGGTGGTGCAACAATTGATGTTACCAATTTTGATGGTCTATTGTTGACAGACGCAACTGGTACAGTTAGAGCAAAAGTTGTTGCAGTAGCACAAGCAACAGGCACCGCAGGAGAAGGTGATCCACCAACATTAATCGTTGTTTATAAATCAGGTACACATTTTACAGACAATGATGTTATCTATGATGTGAATTCAAACAAAGCTTGCCAAGCAGTCACAAATGATTCAACAGGTTATTCATCAGTTGTTTCTATTGCCAAAGGTGTTTTCTATGTTCTTGGTAACTTTGTACAAATTGAACCAAAAACAATTATAATAAACAAATACGACAATACACCATCAAGAAGAATTGGTTTAGAAATTACAGAAACAATTTACGACTATGCAAATGATGCATCGTTGTTGGATCCAGCCGTTGGTGCATCAAACTACCAAGCACCAGGTGCAGACAGATATGTGATTAGTCTTGAACTCACATCAAAGCCATTGTATTTTGGTGACGACCAATATTTTATTGAACTACTTCGTATTGAAGATGGCAATATCTATAAGATGGTTGATGGTTCAGTTTATGGAGTTATTGATGATTATTTTGCAAAGAGAGAGTATGAAACCAATGGTGATTACATCGTCAATGATTTCAAATTAACACCAAAACTTAATCCGGATGATGAAGACACCTATGTGATGAGTGTTGGAACAGGCCTTGCATATGTGCGTGGTTATCGTGTTGAAAATCCAGCACCATTGAACATAGTTTCAAATCGAGCAAGAACAACATCTTCAATTGGTAACGACACAACAGTTATAAATTACGGTAGTTATTTTGTTGTTTCTAATGTACACGGCGCAAACGGAAAATCATTTGATGTAACAACATCCAATACAGTGGATTTCCATTGTGTTACCGCAGAAAAAGTACATACTGCAAATGCAGCAACATATAATTCTACATTGGTTGCCACAGGATATATTCGTGGTTTAGATTATCAATCTGCTCCTAGTGCCAATGCAAACAGCCACATATTCAAAGCCTTTGTAAATGATTTACAGAATCAAGCTTTAACTGGTACGGTTTCTTCAGCTACTTCAACCACTGTAGTTCTACCTGCAACAGCTGGCGGCATATCTTCGGTTGATGATGCATATGTTGGTGTTGACATTTCAATCACCGCAGGAACAAATGCTGGTGAAACAAGAACAATTACCGCTTACACAGGCTCTACCAGAACAGCAACAGTAAACAAATCATGGAGTGTAACACCAGATTCTAGTTCAACATTTGTATTGAATTTTAATACGGCTGATGTTGAATCTATACTACAGACCAACAAGAGTACATATACTGTATATGGAAAAGCAAAAATAGATGACTCTGGTAAACAAAATAATTTGTCTACTGGAGATACAATTTTCGAAAATCCAAATAAACCAGAATTGATTTTCCCAATAGGTTTACCATATGTTTCTAGTGTATCAGATGCATCATATACATCATACATAGAAGTTAGAAATGTTACTTTTGGTGTTTCTAGTAGCACACTTTCTGCAACAATACCACTAACAGGAAGTTATGCAGGTGTTGTTAAACATATTGGTACAGAAAACAGTACACTTAGTTCTGATTTGGTACTAGAAAACTTCACCATAATTGTAACAAACGCACAATCAAATTCTAAGTTTGCAGCCGGTGATATTGTTAATTGGACAGTATCTCCTAGAGCCATCACTATGAATGGTGATTTGTCTGTTGCAACATTAACCACAACAACATCCGATTTAACTGCTTTCACCGCAACTATCATAGTTAAAGTTTCTATACCTGCTGCAACAAACTCCAATTTAATTTTAAAAATTAAAAATTTAGTTAAAGCAAATGTGAATGTTGCAGTCACCACTGGTACAACAGTAGATACCTACACACATGTTGATGATGGTGTAAATTCTAGTGGTCAAGTTTATATAGAGGCTGCAGGTGTTGCTGGTCCAGGAACAAAACAATCATTATATCTTTCAGATGTAAAACAAATCATAAAGATTATTGATACGAAAAATGATTCCACAGCGCCAATACCATCAATGTATACCAATCCAACATATGATGTGACAAACAATTATTTGTTTGACAATGGCCAAAGAGATGGTTATTATGACCACGCTTCAATTACATTAAAACCTGGTGCACCAAAACCAGGCGGTCACCTGTTAGTATTGTTGGATTATTATCAACATTCTGGTGGTGATGGTTACTTTAGTAAAATGTCTTACATAGACAACTCAAATTCACCAGAAGATTATAGAGAAATTCCAATTTACACAAGTAAAAATGGATCAACATATTCACTGAGAGATTGTTTAGACTTTAGACCGGCTAGACAAAATGCAACATCAGATTTTGTTTTCCGTTATTCTAATCCATCCGATTCAAGATTTGGAACATTGTTACCTGTAGATTCTTCAAGTTTCATATGCGACTATAGTTATTACCTTGGTCGTAAAGACAAATTGGTTTTAACTAAAGACAAGTCATTACAAATTATTGAAGGTTCTCCGTCATTAAATCCATTAAACCCAAATGAGCCAGATGGTTCTTTGGTGCTTGCAAATATTACACATAAACCTTATACCAGTTATATACCAACAGAATTGATATCTGGTTTGTCTGATTTATCCGTTGAAGCAAATCAACACCGCCGTTACACAATGTCGGATATTGGTAAATTGGATACAAGAATTAACCGTATCGAATATTATACAGCACTAAATGCATTGGAACAAAATGCAAATTCATTGCAAATTTCTGATGCATACGGATTGAATAGATTTAAAAATGGTATTATGGTTGATGACTTCTCTAGTTATGCTGCGGCCGATGGTAATGTGACAGATTTTAACGCATCTATCAATCGCAGAACAAAACAGATGACAGCAAGCCAGACTATTAATAATTTTCCATTAAAGAGTTTGGCTTTGGCTTATAACTTAAACAGTCCAAGTTCAAGTTATATTTCATCATTAAATTTCAATAGAAGTTCAGATGGTTATGTAAATTATTTTTCATTGCCATATACCTCACAAAATATTGTTTCACAAAGACTTGCAAGCAGAACAGTTAACCTTAATCCATTCTCTGTTTCTAGTGCTAAAGGTTTAGTATCATTGTCACCTAATGTGGACAATTGGGTAGATACCTCATACTCACCATCATTATTGATTGTTGATCCAAACCTTCATGTTTGGCAAAGTTCAGACACAGTAAACACATTGAGTACCGGAGATTGGCAAACTGTTTCCGGAACCACAACATTGGTAGCTCAATCATCAGCTTTAACAGGACAATCTGTTCGGGTTGTTCCAAACCATGGAGCATTTAATGGTCCATTCGGTACAGTAGTTGGCTATGTAGAAACCACAACAGAAACCACAACAACCTCGACTTACAAAACAGTAAACAATCAGGTACAATCCAACATAATGGGTAAATATAACCAGTTGGATAATACATATTCAACAAACAATGGTTATATTACTGATATCAGCATTTTACCATGGATGAGAAAGCAAGAAATTGCCATTAGAACAACTGGCATGTTGTATAAAACACAGTTACATGCTTTCTTCGACACTGTTAATGTTGATAACTACTTAAGAAAAACAAACATAATTGAACTGACAGATGTTGTTGGAACATTTAACCAAAATGATATTATAGGATATTATTCATCAGGAACATTCACACCAACTGGTATAGTTATTGGTGTATATGATTATCCAAATTCAAACAACATGAGATTGTATGTTGCAGGTGATGGAAAAACAACCACATATCACAATGGAAATGTATTGCAAAATGCTTTCTTTAATGGTGATGGTGTTTATCAATCTAGAACAGCATACGGAAATTTTGGTAGTCAAACACATTACGGTGGTTTAGTACAAGCTGTTGGTAGTACCACATCAATAACACTATCAAGTTTGGCTTCATCAACAAACTCCGATTCAAATTATGTTGGTAAAACTTTATACATTACTTCTGGCACCGGCCAAGGATCATCTGCAACCATTACAGCATATAATGGATCAACAAAAGTTGCAACATTAGGCACTGCAATTACTTTTGCGGTAAATGACATTTACTCAATAGGTACATTTACCACCAATGAAGATGGTAATTTCTTTGGTATATTCACAGTACCAGCCAATACATTCCATACAGGCACAAGAGTGTTCCGTATGGACAATCGTATAAACAATAATGAAGGTTCTATAACCACTTTTGCAGAAGGAACTTTCTATGCACAAGGTTTGCAAACCAATAAACAAAATATTGATTTTGCATCATCACCTGCTGGAGCAAAAGACACATTCACTCAAGTAAACAAGAGAGATGTGGTAACTCAATCAACACAAGCAACAATAAACAGAACAGTTACCTATTCACCATATGATCCTGTTGCACAAACATTCATCATTGATTCATTGAATTTTCCAAACGGTGCATTTTTATCCTCTGTTAAATTATTCTTTGCTTCAAAACCAGCAACAACAGATTCATCACCTGTGACACTATCAATTGTTGGTACACTAAATGGATATCCATCTGGTTCAACTTTAGACCATTCAATTGTCACAGTACCAGCATATCAAATTAAAGTTTCTGAAAATCCACAATATTTGGATTCAACTTCTTATACTGAATTTGTATTCAATTCTCCAGTTTACATACAACCATCAACATTGTATGCTATGATTGTAAAATCACCATCAAATGAATACAACTTGTGGACAGCATCAAACGGAGATACAGCTTTACCTTCATCGGTTAAAAATCTTCCAACTGATCCATATCCAAGTTCAATCACAAAAATTTCTACAGCACCATATATTGGTGGATTGTTCATATCACAAAACTCACAAACATGGACAGCAGACCAAAATCAAAGTCTGATGTTTACAATTGAGCGTGCCAAATTTGATATAACAAAAACACCATCTATTAGAATGGTTGTTCCTAAGAAATTGCCAAAAAGATCGTTGTTGGAAAATGACATAGATTATTACAAAAATGCAAATACCATGGTTGATACCGTTCAAACCATTTCGAACGATGACATATTGGTTGATGCTTTTAATCTAACTACAACCGATTTTACTCCAACATCAACTTCAATTGGATATAGATATAGTGCTTCATTGCAAAATGGCAACTACACAAATGAAGAATATGTAAATCCAGGTAAATATGGAACAACAATGTATGAACATATACATTTGGATGACAATTTAGGTGAAAGAGTTTTAGTTGCAAATTCACAAACATCTTTCTCAATGTATGCACAACTTTCATCAACAGATGATGCAGTATCTCCTATTCTTTCCGATTCTGGTACATCCGTTTTTGCTATACAATACAATATTAATAACTGCGAACTATCAAACAGTTTGATATCAATTGTTACACAAGGCAGTAGTTACAATGTAAGTAACACGACAGTTTCCATTTCTGCGCCAACTGGCCTAAATGGCACTCAAGCCTATGCATCACCAGTAATTGTAGGTGGTAAAGTCACTTCAATTTATTTGACAAGTGGTGGTTCTGGTTACATTGAAACTCCAACAGTGTCAATTAATGTGGCAAGTGGTTCTGCTGCTGGTGCATCTGCAATCATAACAGGTGAAACTTCTGTATCAGGTGGACCTGCTGCGACAAGATACCTAACTAAGAAGGTTGTGTTGGATGCAGGATTTGATTCTGGTGATTTGAATGTTTATTTGTCTGCATACAGACCTGCTGGAACCGATATACTTGTATATTACAAAATTATGAATAGAAATGATACACAGAAATTTGATGACGGTTCTTGGACCTTAATGACAAAAACAAAAAATTCAGACACATTATATTCTAAGACAAGAGATGATTTGCATGAATTTACATTTGCACCAGGAACATCAGGTGTGGATCAAGGTTATGTTTCTTATGTGTCCACAAATGGTCAAACATATAATTCATTCAATCAATTTGCAATCAAGATTGTTTTGGTAACTACAGATAAGACTGTGGTACCATACTTGACAGACATGAGATGTATTGCATTACCTTCAAACATCAATAGTACAATTGGTTAATTATGACATATTTGAGAGTTGAAGGTACAAAATTGGTCAGAGACACCAGGAGTGGTGCAATTATAAACCAAGATAAAAATGGTTTGGATGAGTATTTGAATAGACGCCGAGCACTTGAGTCTCAAAAGGAAGAAATAAATAATATTAAGTCTGAGGTTAAAGTGCTCAGAGAAGATATAACAGAAATAAAAAGTTTGTTATTAAAACTATTAGAAAAAGGTTAAAATGGCTAATACAGTATCCTCATTAAGTTATGCCAATACATTCGGCGATTGGGTAGTTGCGACTGACAACCTTATTACCGAAAACAACATTCTTGCCAAAGAAAATTATGTCAAAGATTCTGGAACTTTATATCTTTCAGAAAATTCACAGACAGCTTTACAATCAAACGGTAATGTTGTTATACAAAAAACTTTGTCGGTAGTGGGTATTGGTTCTTCTGCAACAATCCAAAATAATTTGGATGTACAAGGACAAGGTTACTTTTCAAACGGAAATTTAAGTCTTGCAACAACAGGTACTGCAAATATTGGTAATGTATTGTATGTTTTGGGATCAGATACAGCACTAAGAGTTGCAAACAATTCACGATTTGGTGGAAATATTTCTGTAGTTAACGGAACATATACAAACACACTTCAAGCAAACAATTCTGTTAACACATCTAACGCTTCAATTTATAATACTGTATACACCAACAGAATTCAATCTAATACAAGTATTTTAACCGATACACTTTCTGCAAATACTAAAGTGTATACCAATGAGATTCAATCAAATACAAGTATACTTACATCAACAATTCATGCCAATACACATGTTACTACAACATCTGTTGGTGTAAGTGGTACGGCTTGGGTGAATGTATTACAAGCCAACACATCAACCAATACATCAAATGCATCTGTCATACACACCTTGTATGCAAATGTGGTACAGGCCAATATATCAACAAACACAGTGACTGCTTCTGTTACTGGTACCACATTCACTGATGTACTGCAAGCTAATTCATCGGCAAACACCAGAACAATGTCTGTTACTGGTACAACATTTACCGACAGACTGCAAGCCAATTCTTCATCAAATACAGCAAATGCTTCTGTTGTTTGGACATTGTATGCAAATGTGGTTCAAGCGAATGTATCCACAAATACAGCAACTGCTTCTGTTACTGGCACAACATTTACAGATGTGTTGCAGGCTAACACCTCTGCAAATACCACAACATTGTCTGTAACTGGTACTTCTTTCACTGATGTACTACAGGCAAACACATCAGCCAATACTAGAACATTGTCTGTAACAGGAACTTCATTTACGGATGTTTTACAAGCCAACACATCTGCAAATACTAGAACACTATCAGTTACTGGCACCACATTTACTGATGTAGTACAAGCAAACACATCAGCCAATACCACAACTTTATCTGTGGTAGGTACCGCATTTGCCGATACATTACAAGCAAACACTTCAGCAAATACTACAACACTATCTGTAGTAGGTACTACATTTACAAATGCTTTACAAGCCAACACATCTGCAAATACTAGAACATTGTCTGTAACAGGAACTTCATTTACGGATGTTTTACAAGCCAACTCTAGTGTTAATACAGCAAATGTTTGGGCAACAACCACAGTAACAGCAAATACAATAAGGGCAAATAATGATGTTTACAGCCAAAATGTAAGAGTTTCTGGTTTAATTGCCGCCGATACTGCTGAAGCAAGAGTCTATAACTTACAAGTTGGTGATGGTGGTTTAAGTATTACTGGCAATTTTACACTCAATGGAAGAACAGTATTCAATTCAAATGAGTTCATAATAAGCCAAGGCACACCAAATCAAACATCAAAATTTAGTGTTTTCAGAACAGCCAATGGTGCGGCAAATGGTGTTGCATCAAATGCATCTATTCGTTGGAATGAAACTGGAAACTATTTTGACCTGAATGATGTTAGTGATGGAACATATTACAGAATCATTACTGAACAACAAATCAGCGATTCAATAACAACTGTTGACGGTGCAAAAGCTGCATCTTTAACTGCTGCAAATACATTAAATAACAATATAACCTCAGCAAATAATTGGTTGAGAAGTCGTTCCGATTCCGCATCTTTGTATGCTAACGGCGCATTTGGTGCAGCCAACTCAGCCAGTTCATATGCAAATGGTGCTTTCGGTGCCGCAAACTCTGCATCATCTTATGCAAATTCCGCATTTGCTGCAGCAAACAATGTTGGTCCACAAATTGCACCAGCATTTGGTCAGGCTAATGCAGCTTTTGCAAAGGCTAATGCTGCAACAGCGGAAATTAAAGGAACAACAGGTTCAATATCACCAACTAATGCATCATTGACATTTACATCAAATAATGGTGTACAAATTTATGCAACTGGCGCAAACACATTGGCGTTTAGTACAGCTCAAGACATTAGAACAACTGCAAATCCATCGTTTGCTAGTTTGACACTATCAACAACACCTTTGGCCGCTTCTTCTGGTGGTACAGGTTCAACATCACTTGCTTCATCATTCAATAACATGATTGCTGCAGCAACTGGTGGTACAGGTACCGCAGGTTATGTTCTTGCAACAGGTGGTACTGGTAATTATTATTGGACTGCTGCACCATCGGGCGGCGGTGGCGGTGCAGCTCCTGGTACCAGAATCACCTCTAATAGATTGTCCTATACTGGTGACGGTACAACAACATTATATGATACACCAACATTCAGCCAAGCAAACCAGGTAAGAGTTTACATCAACGGTGTGCGTCAAGCAGAATCTGAATACACTTTAAATTCCGGTACATCCAAAATAACATTCAGTACTGCACCTGTACTTGGTGATAAGTTTTTTGTTGAAGTTGATGGTTTCACAACATATGAATATTATGCAAACAATATTGCATATGGACCAGTAACAGGTTTAATACCATCATCTGCAAACACAATTCAACTTGCAATTGATGATTTGGAATCCAGAAAGATGCCAAAATCTGGTGGCACTTTCACTGGTGATGTTATTGGTATAACGATGGCCACATCTGCATCAAATACATCATTTGCAACCACACAATTTGTTCATAATCTTGCAAATTCAAATTATACATTTGCACACAGTATAACTGGTAATGCAGGTACAGTAACTAATGGTTTATATACAACAGGAAGTTATGCAAACCCTTCATGGTTAACATCTTTAAATGCAGACAAGTTATCTGGTGGTACAATTTCAAGTACAATATTAGGTAATTCTACAAACTATATTGGAACAACTGCGATTGCATTGAATCGTGCGTCTGCATCACAAACATTAACTGGTGTATCTATTGATGGTGATGCTGCTACAGTTGGCACATTGTCGGTAAATACAGCCAACACCAACGACACAGCAAATAGACTTGTGCGTACTGATGCATCAGGTAATACTATTGTAAAAACTTTGATTTCGTCTACACACGAAAAACTTCAAGCATCTCCAATTTATGTGATGGCATCAAACAGCACTGGTACAAGTGCAAATGTTACTTCATATCAAACAGCATATTTGAGAGTTTCATATGCAGACACAGCGGGTTCAGCACCAGCTTCCGATGTGTATGCATGGGCAAAAGCTGCAACAAAACCATCATATACCAAAGCTGAAGTTGGTTTAGGTAATGTCGATAACACAGCAGACGCAAACAAATCAGTAAGTTATGCAACTACAGCAGGAAGAGCATACCCAAGACGCAGTGATGGTGGTGATTTAAACTTCTATTGGTCTGGTCAATCGGGACAACCAACTTGGTTATGGGGTGGTAATGATGGTACAAACATGTATGTTTACAATCCATCAAACTTCTCAGTAAACTATGCTACCAGTGCGGGTACATTCACTAGCACAAGTCAAAACTCACAGTTCAATTCATTAGGTATTGGTACTGCGGCCACAGGAATAACTGGTGAAATTCGTGCTACAAACAACATCACTGCATACTATTCTGATGACAGATTAAAAACCAAACTTGGTAATATTGAAAATGCACTTGACAAAATAGACCAACTAACTGGATTCTATTACGAAGAAAATGAATTGGCAGAATCATTAGGTTATAAAAAACGCCGTCAAATAGGTGTGTCTGCACAACAAGTACAAAAACAACTACCAGATTGTGAAGTTGTTGTGCCTGCACCTATTGATGAAAATTATTTAACAGTGCGATATGAAAAATTGGTTCCATTATTAATTGAAGGTATCAAAGAATTGAGAGCTGAATTGGAAACATTAAAGGGACAAATTAAATGACAACAAAGATTACACCATCAGTTCTTGCTAATACAGATGTTACAGCATCGACATATGGCACCGCAGATAAAGTATCAACTCTAACTGTTGATGCACAAGGTAGAGTTACTGGTGCTTCCAACACTACAATTAGTATAGATACAAGTCAAATTGGTAGCGGTACACTGGCTGACGCAAGACTTCCTAATCAAGGTTCTTTGACTGCTGCAAACTATTATGGTGATGCAGCCAAAACTGTTGCGATTGTTACAGATGCAAAAGGTAGAATTAAGTCTGCATCAAATGTGTCTATACAAATTGCAACTTCTCAAATCACTGGTTATCCAACATTTGCGGCCTCAGCAACCACAGACACTTCAAATGCAACTAACATCAGTACCGGTACACTATCAGCTGATAGATTGGCAACTTCTGGTGTAACTGCAACAACATATGGTACTGCTTCAAGTGTAAGCCAAGTTACTGTTGATACAAAGGGTAGAATCACTGGTGCATCAAATGTGTCAATTGCAATTGCTTCAGGTGCAGTTTCTGGGTTAGCTGCATCAGCAACAACAGATACCACAAATGCATCCAATATAAGCTCAGGTACATTAAATGCAGCAAGATTGGCAGACTCAGGTGCAACAGCAACAACATATGGTACTGCAAGTAGTGTTTCTAGATTCACTGTAGATGCAAAAGGTAGAGTTACATCTGCATCTAATACGGCCATTGCAATTGCTGCTGGTGCAGTTTCTGGTTTGGCAACTGTTGCAACATCTGGAGCATACGGAGATTTGAGTGGAAGACCAACAATACCAACAAATACCAATCAATTGACAAATGGTTCAG